>Ga0209489_102142_pt1 | contig 40425 bp, 22 predicted proteins | sample SiratrowhiteBW_FD_187527 | JGI IMG/M metagenome (GOLD analysis project Ga0209489, IMG submission 187527) | Root nodule microbial communities of legume samples collected from California, USA - Siratro white BW (SPAdes) (version 2) | ecosystem: Host-associated > Plants > Roots > Nodule | place...
TATATATATATATATATATATATTATTAGGAATGTTTTCATTTAATCCCGTTATCATATTTTTATCATTGGAGGATATCAAATCTTCTGTATTTTTTGTATTGATTCAATTTTCTTAATATAAATAAAACACTCACATTGTCTTAGAAACACATGTCTTTCTCTTTCCTATAGTTTAACATGCCTCTTGAAAACTGTGTTGGCCCAGTGGATCCACTGTATCTAGTGAAGAGTTTTTGTGTTTTCCCTGGTTCACTCACTGTTCTGGCGACACCTCTGACAACTTTTATAGCGACCGCCAGGTTAGGAACAGACTCTGATCTACACATTTGTCCAAGTGTCAATCGGAAGAAGCCACTCATGCACCTACCCTCCAACATTTCCTTTCCGAATGCAAATCTGCCACCCTTGCTAATGCATAGGAGCTTGTGCATCGGCGATTGCCTTCCGGCCACCCATTGTCGTGTTTGCCTTGTCTGGCCAAACACAACCCTGGTGTTATGTGTTTGCCTTGCCACTTCATTGAACTTTGTTTAGTGCTTTGCTATGTGTTTCTCTGTCCTACGATTAGTTTATTATTATTCTTTTCCCAAATTTCAGCAATGTCTTCTAGCACCTAATCAGCATCCAAAACAGATTCTCCTATATTTTCTAGGTATATTGTTCGTATTGAGAAGATAAATTGGTTTAACTATTCAACTTGGGCTTCCGAAATTGAGTATGGTCAAATGGGTTGGGCTACAAATTCCATATCATTACAATTGCCAGATCTGTTCCTAAAAAAGAATGTGAACAATGGATGAAGATTGATGCTCAACTACATAGTGTTATTAAATCCACTATCTACCCCTAACTCAAACTTATTTTTCATCCCCACGAGATGTGTACATCAATTTGGAGTGAGGTCTATACCCTTTTTACCAGTGTGACACACAATACCTGTATGACGTGTGCCAAGAAATGATTTGAGGGCTCTATGTCTACTTATCTTAGGCAAATTCATGCTATCTTACATGATTTTAATGATCTCTTTCCACCATCTGCAATTGCAAAGAAGGAACTTGAGAATGGCAGTACATTTTTTATGACTCTAGGCTTGTATGGCTTGCCACAAGAGTATGTTGCTACCCGTGATCAAATTTTGGGACCTTACTATGACTTCCACATGATTTGAACTCTTCCGTATTCCTCCGAAGATAAACATAGAGAGACACATACTTTGTCTGCAAGAGAAAATATTGCCTCTGCATCATATGGAAATAGTTCTAGACATTTTCAGACATGTAATTCTAAATATCGTCTGAAGCCCTAAACATTGCCACCACATTAGACATACCATTGATGAAGCTACATGGAAATCCTCTTGTTCACCCTATATTTCCTAGATATCTATTGTTGGGTCACCTGTTACTCCTATATTACCAATTGATCAACCATTCCAACAACATTTGAAGACTTTATCCCATGATGAGACTAACCGATCTACTAGTAACTACCTTTGTGGAACACATTGGTAATTCATCTCCTTGTCTTTATCAATCTCCTTCTCTTGGTCTTTGGGTCATGGATTCTGATGCAACTGATCATATATCTAATAATCGTTCTCATTTCTCTTTGCTTACTACTATTGACAATTTGCCACTTTTATCACTAACTATCCTTTATATATCTAATAATTGCTCTCTTGTGGCTTTGGCACTACCCAACTCCTCTCATCTCTTAGTGTTGACTTTGTTCTTTATATCCCTAACTATCCTTGTATTTTATTATTTGTCACCCTATTAATCTAATCCCATGATATTATCTACACCTTCACTTAAAATAATATTACCTTGCAAGACTGGATATCAGGAAAGATGATTGATGTCATATGAGAGGCACATGGTCTTTGCTATGTCTCTCCGTCACCATTGGTATGTGCATTTGTGGTCGCTCCAATTATGATAATTTAATCACAATTAAGACATTCTTGGTTGACGAAATTGCAAAAGATGGTACCAAGTTTAAAACATTTGTCTAATTAGAATGTGACTCATGTTAATTGGGAAAACATTTTTGCCAGTCTTTCAATAAAAGAGGTTTGTCTCCTTTTTCTTCAGTTCACTTTGATAGTTGGGGTCTTTCCCGCATTGTTACTCCTTTTGATTTTAAATATGTTATTACCTTTTTGGTGACTATTCTAAATGTACTTGGATTTGGTTAATGAAGAATGGATCATAGATGTTTCCTATGTTTAAAACATTTTCTGATGAAATCAAAAACACAATTTGGTGTATTGATATGTGCTTTTCATAGTGATAATGTCCATGACTATCCCTCATCAAGTCTAGTTGTTCATGGCATCCAATGGTATTCTCTGTTAAACTTCATGTCCTCATGCTCCTAAAATAAAATGGAGTAATGGAACCCAAAGACAAACATCTTATTAAAGCTATTTGAACACTTCTTTTTCACCATCATCTTCCTTACCATTTTAGGGGGAATAGTGTTGTAGTAACATGTTATCTCATTAACGAGAAGTCATTATATCTCCTTAATGATAAGGTGCCACCTTTTATCTTTCTTCCTCATTCTCCACTAAAATATGTTCCATGTATTTTTATTATGACATGTTTTCTACTTAGTCTCATGTTTGGTCAAAATAAACTATCTCTTCAGTCATTCAAATGTGTTTTCTTGGGTATCATCATTCTCAAAAAAGGGTATTGATGTTATTTTGATGTCTCTTTCTTTGAGCTTGTGCCGTACTACACCCATTCCTTCTAGTGAACTGCCAACCTTCTTTGACTTATGCTTCTCTAGTACCGCTTTAGGTATATCAATGCTGCTTATTACTTATTGACATTCTAGTGCGAAACCTATCTCCGATACATAATAATATAGTGGAGGCCATGCCTAATCTTTCCCCGACATTATCTCCGTAATCCTGGGTGTTGGTGGTTATACTCTCTAAACTGGTATTGATAGTAAAATTGATAATTATAAAGCTCGCGTGGCTGCCAAGGAATGCTCACAAATCATGTACAAAATTACATTGAAACTTTCACTTTTGTTACCAAGATGACATTTATTTGTCTTCCCTTCTCAATTGCAGCTTGTCACTCGACTCTAATTTAGCATGACATCAAGAAAATATTTCATGTTGTAATCTTGATGAAGAGGTCTAGTTAGAGCAACCTCCTAGATTTGTTACTCAGGAGGAGTCACCTGATATGGTATGACATCTTTGTAGGTCCCTGTAATGAACGTACAAGCACCAATGTAATATTAGAAGAAATATCACAGTAGAAAAAAAAAATATAGGATGGGACAAAACAGTGCTATGTGTATTCATATTAACCACAAAAATTATTCTTAAGAGTAATAGCTATGACTCAGGGAGAATCATAACCTACAGAGCATTCTAGAATTTTAAGAGATGAGAAATAGAGAGAATCCAATATAGACAGAGACAATGTTACACCCTGGCCCCGCCCGCCCCCCCCCCTCTTTTTCCACTTCCACTATTCTTAAATCACGTAGTCATCCCATTTACGGTTGGATATTTTCTCTCTCTCACTCTTATGCGTGTCCCAACTTTTTGTTGCCTGTGCCAGGTGTCCTTTGCCTCCTACCAACTTTGATACTTCTCTTTGCTACTCGGTCCTTCAATCATTCTTCCCTTTACTGTTGAGTCCCTTACCATCCCTATATGGCCTTAAGCAATCACCCTGTGCATGGTTTACGCAGTTTCAGACTGTCAACCAACAATTTGGAATACATAGCGATGCTGATCATTCTCTATTTTACCATCATTGTATATTGTCCAACTAAAACAATATTTTGCTTAACAATTTTCAGACAAGATCTTGGACACTTGATGTATTATTTCCTTGGTATAGACGTACAATTCAAGGATGGTTTGGTCATATGTCAAAGAAAATATGCTCCAGACATTTTAGAAGCAACAAAGATTTTAAATCCTAAGTTTATGGAGTCCTCAATGGATCCGAGTGTCATGCCTGTATTGGACCAAGGAAAACCATATTAGGACCTTGAGAGATATGGACAATTAGTTGGTAAGCTGAATCACTTTATCATGACTTGTCTAACACAACATTGCATCTGGAGTGAGTGTAGTTAGTTAATTTTTAAACTCTCCTTTTCAAGATCATTGGGATGCAATCTTATGGATCCTAAATTATATTAAGAAGACCCCTGGAAAAGGCCTTACATAAGAGGACAAGGGAATTGAGTATTTTGATGTTGATTGACCAGGTCATCGAGTGACAGGCACTCCATTTCAGGGTATTGCATTGTTGTTGTAGGTAACTTAATATTGTGGAGAAGTATGAAAGAAAATATTGTGTCGAGATTAAGTGCAAGAGCAGAATAAAGTTAGTCACTTGGGGCTTATATGGCTAAAGCAATTCCTTAAAGAGCTTAATTTTGAAGAAAATTCCCATATTCGTCTTGTATGTGACAACCAGACAACATTACACAACATTACACTGTAATCTTGTCTTTTACAAGAGGACCAAACATGTTGAGTTAGACTCTCATTTCATAAGAGAAAAGCTGAAGTCTAAAACACCACTAGATTTGTGAATTCTAGTGAATAGTTGCTTTACATATTCACCAAGTTGTTAAGAGAACCAAGGATGGATCATATTATATGCTCCAACAAAGGGAGGGTGTTACAATTATAGAAATAAGGTCTAGATCCTTTATAATAAAAAATATTTAGGTTATATATGTATTATTAGAAAGTTTTAACTTATTGTCGTATCATATCTTTATTATTTGAGGATATTAAATCTCTATTTATTGTTTGATTCTGCCTTTTCAATATAAATAAAGTACCTGTGTTATCTAGCTTCTCACACATAAATTTTATATTTTGAGGTTGATCAATGCCTTTGCATTCCACTTTGTAGCTTATACCACTTTCCCTCTAGACGTATATACCTGTCTGTTAGCTGTTAGAAAATAATAATCTTCATGCAGGAAGATGTGTTGGAAAGAGCCAAAAGAGCAAAGGAAAAAGCAGCACGTGAAGCTATGGAGGCACGAGGACTCGTTTCAAAGTCTGGAGTTGAGACTAAAGTTGCAGATTCAGTCAATTCTGAAACTTTAAATTCTGCAATAGCTCCAGTCATTTCTGTTCAGTCTACTGATGCACCTGAAACAGATACCAAATCTGCCAGTGAGGAGAAGCCTATTAGTTCAACAAATGATGAATGATCCATCCTTGTGTATTTGGCCCTCAACTTTTGACTGATTTATACTGAATCTGCTTCATGTTTTATTTTCTCCAATTAAAATATATTATCTTGTTTGATAGATGCATAAGAACCTTTTCATTATTCCATCTTTTTCTTCTGGATAATATATACATATACATATATATATATATATATATATATATATATATATATATATATATATATATATATATATATATATATATGTTTTTTTTTCAGGCGAGAATGAAATCAAATTATCAATTGGATTGTCCTTGTTTGTAACAATTTATTTGACTGTTTTTTGAGATATCATTAAGCTTCAAAATGTTGGAACATTACCATATTATTGTGGACGTGCACTTAGACCTAACTATCGATAGAGCAACAACAAAGCTATCTGTTTCTTCGATACCTAGGTTTTTTTGTGTGAAATTTTCAACATTTCTTAGTAGTTTTTAACATGATCTGACATGACAAACGTCTCTACTAAACCGAAGGTTCAATATTTTACACCAGGAACCGAAATATGTAAAGCTTGGAAACGTGGACATAACCCTGAGAAAGCGGTATTAATTTATGAGCCTCATGTAGAGAAGATATCTCTTGTATTTCACTTGCCTTATCATTTTTACCCTTGTCCATTACCATACATGATGAAAACGCAAGAGTTCACATTACTGTTTTGCATGTTCCATACATATTGAATCTTTTTGGCAAGCCTCTATTTTTCTTGATGGGTGAAGAAAATTTCAAATTCTTTGTCATATTCATCATAAACCATTTTTCTTTAGTTTGGTAAAGTTTCTATAGAGCAGTTCCATAATAGGTACAAAGACCGTGTTATAATCGAAGACATATTCTATACTCGAGTAGGAGGGATTCCACAAAATAGGGGGAAATAAGAGCAAACGTTGAATAACGACTGAAAGCTTCTTTCAATTCTTCTTCTGCTTCACATTGCTTCTAGATCCGTCCATCTAACACATGCATGCATAGTGCTATTATTAGCATCTTTTTTCAGCATTACTCTCATTTATGAACAAATTAAATTAAATTTCTTCATCCACATGCACCTTCATTTTTCTGCCCATGAGATTCATGAACTGTCCAAATTCTATGATTTCACACTTCATTTATCGTGATTTGCAGCGCTTGCATTATTTTGATTCAGTGTTATGTTCACATCCATACTCCCGCTTTGAAGTTATGGTTGAGAAACATAATTTTGATGTAATTCATCACTTTTGGAGAGCCTAATTAAAAATAACACGGAAAGAACAGGACATTATGGTTTTCTTCCTGCACCCTATGATTTCAAGCTGCATCCCCATAAGTTTCAAAATTCCAATTTTACCTTTTTCTGAAAATAAATTGATTGTGGTGGGCATTGAGTGTGTTGGTGTTGGAGTGTTTAGATATATTTATAAAGGTTGTGTGACACTTTGGTAGTGAGGCTTGGTGGTGCTTGTTGCTGTTGGGGATACTTGGTCATTGATGGTGTGATTTCAATGAGTTTGTTCTGACCTCGTATTCAGTTTGAGTCTTTGTGAGATCTTTTGGAACAAATAAATATATATTCTTTATTATAAAATATAAATTATGTTTGTACATTTTAAAATGAAAATTTATATTTTAGATTATATAATGTAAAAACTTTCCACATTATCCAATATAAAATATACATGCACAACAACGAAAATAAAATAACTCAAAATAATAAGGCAGTTCCTAATAGCGGTAAACAGTTCCGGCAGAAGGGCGTGCACACAGCGGCTGCCGGAGAAGGGAAAGAAGATGAAGAGGGAAGGAATGAATATTTTAGGTTTATTTTACATATTTGAGTAAGGGCATATTGGTAATTCCCTGCCCAAGATGTGCAGCCCCATACGATTACGGTGCAGAAAGAAAGGCCTTCACTTGACGGATCCATTATAGTCTCTTGGCCCATGCTGATTTCTTGCTCTCTTAGTTGTGAGAGCTTCTTTCTGCACCTTCATGATATCATCCTGCACCTTTTGAATTGTAAAAATATATTTGCTTTCTACAATCTGAAAGAAGATTTAATTTCGTGTTTGTAGAATCCGTAAGAAAAAATATATTTAGAATGATTTTCGGAAAGCATACACATTTTGCATATATACTTACAGATTTTAAATCCTAAAGGCAGTAAAATCTGAAAGTTATGTTAATCCGGAAACCTGTAAAACTTTCAAAAGAATTCACTCTCTTCTCACCGCCGTTCACTGCCACTCCAATACACCTTTGCTTACTTTTGCTTACTTTTGCCTGAATGAATGTGGAGTGCTAGATGCAAAACAATTCAATTCGTTCAATTCGGAGTCATTGAAAAACGGTGATACCAAAGCCAATAGGATCTCATGTTGGCGAGCCCTGGGAATTGTTGCTTTGCGCGATTCCAAATTAAAGGCCATCATTTCTCTCTCTTTAGCATGTCATTCGAATTTGCACAATTGCACAGGATTTGTGAACGAGAAGGTTTAGGGTGCTTAGAATCTATGAATGGAGAAGGTGAAGGGTTTCAATTGGGGATGAAGGGGGGTGAAGGGTAGCTTTTGGTTTTAAATTTAATTTTAATAATAAATTTAACTTTTTATGAATGCTATGGAGGTGCAGGAAGAAACTCTCCTTAGTTTCTGTAGAGCTTTGAACACCATTCTTCTAAGTAAGGTGCAGCCTCATTTGTGAAAATGGTAGATTGTGCTCTACCAAAATTTTGCTAATGCAAGGAATTGGCTCCAACATTTGGGACAGTTGCTAATGAAACAATGTAGATGCATGAGTATATTTGACGAATTCCTCTACAAATACTTTTCAAGAGAGCAGAAACATTGAAATTATTTTTTAATAAGTTAAAATTAGTTTAAACTTTCTAATATATCTTTTAAATTTTATTTTTAATTTGTATATAAATTACTTTTAATTTATAGAGGAGTTGATTTTATTTTTTATATTCTTTTTAGGAAAAATTCGTGATATGCTATTTGTGACGTTAATTTGTCTAATAGATTGAGAGATATGTATTTTTGAAAATTAGAACTATCAATTTAACTCAACCTTGATTAAGGATAAAAGAAGTCCACAAATAAAAGACAATTGCTTCATGCATTCCATCAAATTTTAAAATTTCAATTGTGTCCTTGACAATTTTATATGAAGGATGAGGTCCATTGTGGTTGATGATGGGCAGAATGGACTTCGGTGGCGGCAGTGGTAGTAGGTGGTGGTAGTTTTCTTGAGAGAGTTGTTGTGATGACTTTGGGTTGTTTTAGAGTTAAGGAAAGGCGGTGTGGATGAGTTGTTGGTTTTATATTCACGTTCGAAACCGTTACAATCTTTTGAAAATCAAATTTTAGAAGATAGTGTTGGAAAGAGGATTTCAAAAGCCATTTGAGGTGTAGGGATATTCTGGAAATCTCTTTCTGAAAGACAAAAATGTATTTCGAAAATTTCTTTTCAGCAGACAAAAGTTGCATTTCGGAAAGCCTTTTATGGAAGTCAAAAAACTCTTTTGGAGAAGGCTTTCCGAAATGCATTTTCTTGTCTTCCAAAAAGAGTTTTCCATAATACACTTTTGTCTTTTGAAAAGAGCTTTCCAGAATACATCTCTACACCTCCTAAATGAATTTTAGAAAGTACTTTACGAAATGTATTTCTTAACTTCCGAACAGTACTTCTTAGAATGCATTTTTTGACTTTCGGAAAGGACTTTCCGAATGTGTGTATCACTGCATCTAGTTATGATTTTGCAACAATTTTATGATTGCAGAGACATCATTGAGCTAGGTTTTTCCACTGACATTTCAGATGAGGTAGACTTGTGGGGGTTGGAGATGATAATGTTGACATGGTACATTCAAATAGCTTGAATGTATCACATAATGATTGTAGTAATGCTTTCAATACATATAAGGTAAATTTGCTGATTAGAAAAATATTTTCATATGGTGAATATGTGATGACTATATGAGGAAATTAAAATGATGTTATGATATGTTTATGTAGGTATCTAGTAGTCGGGATGAATTGTTGAAGTGGGCAAGAAAGATTATGTTTGATTTTTGCTTTGTTATTGTTATATTAAGGTCAAATACATGGAATCGACAACAAGTAAGGAAAACTGTGAGAGAGGAGGGAAATATAGAGTTACAAAAAGGACTTAGAGGTTATTGAAAGTGGAAACAGGAAGTGTGAATGTCTTTTTAGATTACGAGGCAAATCTATGAAAGATGGTAAAGGTTGGATGGTAGATGTCGTTTGTGGTTTAATAATCACGACTTGGCTAAGACGTTAGTTGGTCATCCATATATCGATAGGTTAACAGAAGATGAGAGTCTATGCTTATTGACATGACAAAGACTTCTGTTAATTTTAGAAATATTTTGTTAAGACTAAAGGAACGTAATAAGAAGAATGTGACGATACCAAGTTTATAATGTCATGAGTACGTATCGAAGATCATGTAGAGGTCACAAAACTGAAATGCAACATTTGATGATGTTGTTTGAGCGAAACATGTATCTTCATTGGTGTATGTTTAATGAGAGTACTAATGTGGTGCAAGATTTATTTCGTTCAATATTGTGTTGATGATGGATAATACTTATAAAACGAATAGGTATAGGTTGCCGTTGATTGAGGTTGTTGGTGTTACATCAACAGGGTTGACATTTTCTGGTGCATTTATTTTACTTGAAGCTGAATGTGAAAATAATTTTGTTTAGGCCCTTGAGAGACTTATGATTATTCATGAGAGTTGATCCATACCCTAAGGTAATTGTAAGTGACAAAGATCTTACTCTAATGAATGCAATAGGATTATGTTTCCTGAAGTTACAAATGTTCTATGTTGCTTTCATATTAACAAAAATGTTAAAGCAAAGTGTAAAACTTTTTGTACATCCGATAGAGGTATGGGATCAAGTGATGGAAGCATGGGGATCTGTTGTGGATTGTGATGACCCTGTTCAATTTGAACATCATGTACAAGCATTTCAAGTTTTTTGTTCTCCATGGCCTATATTTGTTGATTATATCATTGGTACTTGGCTAGTCTCACATAAAGAAAAATTTGTGAAGGCATGGACGGATAGGTTGATGCACTTAGGTAACACAACAATTAATAGGTACATTGGTATTATTTTGACATTAATGTATAGCATAATTGAAAATAGAGATGTAATAAAATTTAATTTGTTTGTAAGGTCGAGGCTGCTCATTGAAATTTGAAAAGGATGTTGCAGACCTCCATGGGAGACATATGCTTGTGTTAGGATTTTGTGAACAAGATGATTTTCTTACAACATAATACAATCATTTGAGAAGAGTTTTAATATGGTGGGGCATTTATTTTGATGTTTCAACATACAAAAAGTTGTTGGGATTTGTTTCAGAATATGTATTACAACTTATTGTTGAAGAGATGGATAGAGTAAAATAGGTTGGTTTTGATAAAGATCGTTGTAGTTGCAACCTTAGATCAACTCATAGTCTTCCTTATGCTTGTGAATTGACATAATTTGGTGAAGATAGGATACCCCTACAAACATTGTATGTGATTTGGACCTAGTTGAGTTTTGTAGATCTTTCATGTGATGAAAATGCAGCTGAGTTGTCAATACAGCAAGAGTTTGATGTCATTTTGAATCATTTCAAAGAGGTGGATATTGTGGGTAAGGTTTAGATCAAGAATAAATTGCGTGAAATAACATATCCAGATACCAGTAAAGACAAAAGGGGTAGAAAAGGGTCGGGTAAGAAACCTTGTAAGATCAACTAACTGGATACCATCTTATTTTGAGCATGTTGATACCCTCCATTCATGGCATGATAGCTCATCTACTTTGAAATCCAGCAAGGGAGTGAAGGAAGAAATACGTCGTTCGAAATCAATCCTATGTTTGAGCAATTTCCTTCAGGGTTTTATCCGTATATTATTGATGTTGTCGATGTGGTAGTTGATGGCCATTGTGGATATCGTGTTGTTGTGGCATCATTGGGTATAGGAGAGAAATTACATGATGTTGTCCGTATGATCTTACTTAAGGAACTTAGTCAATGTTGTAATGAGTATGTTAAATTGTTTAGAGGTGAACATTGCTTTGAATATTTGAAGAACTCACTTATTGTGGATCGTATGTTTGTGGTATGAATGAAATACTTTTAATGATGTTTTTATTTTGTATGTAAACCTTTTATCATTTATTATAATAAATTTCAATTTTGTTGCAGGTTGAAACAAATAATTGGATGACCATACCTGATATGAGGTATGTTATTACTAATCGTTATAATGTTATTGTTGTTTTCTTATCACTAAAGTAGTCCATCACAATTTCCCTTTGAGGACACAACCCCCACCAACTTCAACTTTCATCGTATAATTTCAATTGGACACATATATGGAAATCACTTTGTACAGGTACACTTTATTTATTAACATTACATTCCACATGTGCATTTGTTGACATTACTAATTGTTTTATGTTATATGATTTGATGTAGGAGAAATTGCAAGACGGATGTCCAATTCCACCAACTGATTTGTTATGGTCAAGCCACTGTCAACCCATTGCCAAAGCTTGGGCCTCCTTCTACATTAGTTGCATGCAAGTTTTTATGCAAATTATGTCAATTAGATGACATTAGTTAATTACAATTTGTATTTCCAAATAGTTAGATGACAATTGTATTTTAGACTTTTTGTTACATTACATATTACCAATTTTCCATTTAGAAGTTATAAACACTTCAAATCAGAACATCCAAATATATTACTTAATAAAACCAAGTTAGATAATGTCGTACATACATCCAAATATATTACTTAAAAAAACCAAGTTCAGATAAGTCGACTTATCCACAGACCCTAACTAAAGACATCAGTGTCGTTTATGTCTAGGACACCTCACATACACAACCCTTTGTTCTGTTGGTCTCCTAGCTAGCATCAAGGTTATCTGGGTCCCATCCTATGCAGGAGTTTCCTCAACCACATGACTATTGTCAATTCTACGACAAATGCCCTATGATGATAATAAAAAGTGTTAATGACAATATTTTAAACATATAAGTTATAGTATTTTAATTTAGGTACTTACCACGGTAGGATGCTCTGTCTGATGCAGCTTGAGGACTTACATCTGCATTTGCAGCTACACCTGCATCCGGTGCATCGATAGGGGGACAATCATCTTCAACCATCTGAATGATATATGAATGTGATACTGACCGAAACCATTCCATATATCCTGCAACGGAATCCCCTATATAACGGGCCACCCCCATATCTTGGACAACATATTCATTAAAGTTTAGCCACCGACGGTCCACTTCCTTTGTTGCTTGATCCCCTTCAAAGACAACAGATGGCGGTGGATCATCTGCATATATCCATATTGACAGACGACATGATCAGGCAAGTGAAGTTGTCGTAGTCTGGCCAATCTGATGACACCAACAAACAAGCAGATCCATTCAAATGACCGAGATTTTATGTGCTCCTCGTAATGTGTAAGCAGATAGCAAATAACTGGATATTATCTAGTTCAAATCGAACAGTGGCAAGGAATGACAATCTATCAACATGATAGCGTAAGCACCGGGAGTGTTCCTTCGTGTAGTCTGCACGAATGCGTCTATGTCCTATGGTTGGGAAATGCTCGTAAATCTAGGCCTGTATATAATTAAAGTGTAGCTAACCCAATCAATATGAAATATAAATATATTGTGTAATTTGAAATTGAAATTAAATAAATTTGAAACTAACCTACAACAACGTCGCATACCTAGCTAATTGTCTAGTAGATGCGTAACTAGCATCTTCCAACTGCTCATATATGTATGTTAGAGTTGTAGGTGTCCATGCATAACCTTCAGTAACACTCAAATCAATAAAAAAAAACCATGTAGGTCACAGTAACGGAGGTCGCACTCTTATCTATAAAGATAGTACATCCAACTAGGTGCAACAAGTATGCACGAGAAACTACTGTTCATTGCTGGTTGTTGCATGCATTCTCACAAAAGTCTCTCAACCAGCTTAACCATACATGACCACGCCTACAATGTCTTGTCTCTGTGAAGGCATCTTCTCGTTCAACACGTAAGGCCTCAACCAATAGATCTGTAGCCCCAACTGCATCTAATGTAGGGTATGTAAAAAATTGGCCCACAATGGGAAGGTGTAACAAACTAGACACATCATCTAATGTGATGGCCATCTCCCCAACAATAAATGAAATGAGTTTGATTTCCTATGCTACCTCTCTACAAAAGCAGGCAACAATCCTTTGTCTGTAGTCTCACAACTAGCCCAAATCAACCACCTAAACCAAATAATTTCAATGGTTGGTTGAACTCTTTTATGCGGGAAACCCAATTTACTCATCTTTCTTCCATGAGATACCATTGTCAACTCACCATGATGCTATAATAACAAATGCATTCCATTTCATAAAATAAGCTAGTGATAAAACTAACATAAATCAACATTCACACAACTTAACACACCATTCCACAATTGCATAACAACGTGATCTTTAAAATTCAGAAGTAAGGATCTATCTATTGGTCCTTCATGATAAACTTCATCGTCCACCACATTGACAGGTTTAGCTACATGTTCTTCAACTGTAGCGCTTTATCTAAGTTAGAAGGACCACTATGCTCGTTGCACCTAACAAATGTAGTTGGGTGTACATGGTTTGTCTGTGAACCTCCCCCTCTAGTCTTCACCATGATCCTGACCAAACCAATTCAACCAAGTAATTTTTTTAAAAAAAATAGCATGTTCCAGAAAGGCCATTTCGGAACAAGTTTTCCAAAAACATGTTTTAAAAAGCCCTTTCCAAAAACATGTTTTGGAATGTCCTTTTCGGAACACAATTTTTAAAATGCAAATTTGATTATGGAAAACCAATTCCAAAAATATTTATGAATGGGCTTCTCGAATGTTAAAAAAATCCTGAACCTGGATATCACAACCTTCACGCTACTGTCACATATCGCCGTTGTTAACCCTAAATTGCTGCCAATCAACCGCCGAACAACTCCTAACATAAACTGTAACCAATGCAAACCTTCCTCATCAAATCCAACCCAAATTAACCCTAAATGAAATCCAAATCAAACACAAAACATATCTCAGGACTTCCAAACACAAAGGCATAAAATGGGATAGAAAACTCACCTACAAAGAAGACGACTCTGCTCGTCCACCTGCAACGATCGACCACCACCTTCGACGAAAGCAACCATTGCCAAAAATCAAAATCCCTTTATATACATCTAGAGGGGCACACATATCTGTTCTTATCAATGATGAGTGAAGGAAGTAAATGATCAGATGCATGAAGCAACTGCCCAAATCAAAAGGCCTCTATAAGAAAGATCCGTACATAACCATTCCAAAGATTAAATGTTAAAAATCTTCTTTAAAATTGATAGTTGTTAAAAACATTTACTTAAAAAGAACATTTATATACATGATAAAAGTATCTAATCTTCGTTATTCACAACATACTTTTATTTAAATTGTTAACATTGAATTGTGGTTGAATATAACTAGATCACAAATCTCAAAACAACAAAGAAGAAAAAGTTATATTTTTGCAAGAAAAAAAAATCATAAAGTCACACGTCAATGTCATCTTCACATCTTATAATAATCAACAACTAAAAAGAGAAGTAATAATTCAAAATAGAATTGAAGATGACAAAAAGTTTAATATAAAACCTACTAATTGTTAACATCTTCAAGAACTTTGGACTCATCCATGATCGTTCATGACAAAAAGATTATATGAATACTGGTAACTAATGGAAACACAGTTAAATCACTAATTTATAGTTTATTATTTAAGTTAACTTAATTTCAAAATGTGTCTATTATTGAAATAAAAGAAAAAACTTATTACAAGATCGTATATCAAACATAAATGCAAACCAATAACAAAGAAAAGTTCGCAAAAGAATCAGCAAAAAATAAACAAAAGAAGGAAAAAGAAAGAAACAACATACAAAAGTAATATGGTTTAATTGAAGTGTTAATGAATTTTAATATACATCCATAACAAAATTAATTATTATAAAGATTACAAAATGGATTTTCTCTTTTACAATGAACTCTTACTCAACTCACTCTAATAGTGACAACAATTTAACAACAACTCTAACTTCTTTGAAATGCGTCTAAACATGCGAAAAAGACATGTGAACAATGTTTCTTACTTTTGAACTAAATGTCACTTAGGCAACTACTTTAGATAATACTAGTGTCCATAAAAAGCTAAGAGACTAGACATTGAGACTATCCATCACATGTGTTGAAGATGCATATATTCTACTGGATGATTTGATGAAGTTGGATAGTCTAAGAACTTTAATAAAATTTTACTAGAACAATCTTCACAAATATTTCCTTGGTTCAATATAAACCCTTTAAGAAAAACTCATTTGTTTGCCACTAAGCCCATTATAATTTTAATCACCAATAAACTAGATTAAATCTAAATAATGAAAGAATTTGCTGCATGGTAGAACCTTCATAATCATATCATACAAATTATAATTTGTTGAGACCTTCATCACCTTCGCAGATCCTTAAACAATCTTCTATCTTACAAATTACAACTTAATTTCAATATCTTTCGTTTTTAAATGGTAAACAATTTCAATATATTTCGTTTTTAAATGGTAAACTTGGTTATTTGATAATTATATTATAATGATTTTGCACCCAATGCACAAAACACATTTCAATAACAATAAGACAAACCACAACAACACAACTAATAATAAAATCAACATGAACAAGACTAACATGTAGATATTAATTCATTATTAGGCAGTTAAAACATTTTCAAACTACTCTTCATTTGAATTATGTTTCAATTTTAATAGTTATGTATATATTTTGTTTGAATTTTAGTTATATCATATGTGTTGTTAGTATTTGATTTGGATTATCTCTTTTCATAAATTAATTTTAAATAATGTATTTTTAGAACTTAATTTAGATTATATATAGTTAAAATGTATTTTTAGAACTTAACTTAGATTATATATGGTTAATTAACTTTTCGATTTGAATATTATGTATTAATATAACTTGATTTTATATGTTTTATTAGATCTTAATTTGAAGTTTTATTAAAACTTGATTAGATTACGTGTTAGAACTTAATTTTAATTATAAATTTTTAGAATTTTATTTTTATTTTATTATTAAAACTGGATGTGGTTATGATTTAATGTTAATTTGGTAAAGATGCAATTTAGTATTGCAAAACTTTGCTTTGTACTGTTTGATTTAAAGTATAGATAACAGTACTTACGTCTATTTTATAAACATATTTTTTTTATGTCAGTAACTTTTATTTACCAACGGATTATATACAGAATTCTCCTCGAAAAAAAAAAAGAACGATTTTTTTAACATTCATTTACTCTCTTTGCGCGGTCAGTTGTTTTTTTCAGCCCTTATAAAACACAAATCCATATTTTGGTTTATTTCCACTAATGGCTGCGTTCAAAAAGCAAATGATGAACATAAACTCATTTGGGTTTGAAATTATATAGGAGCAATAATTACACGGAGAATATTTGATTAAGGCTAAGAAATTGACCACTGATTCTGTTTACATTGTGGGGGTGCTAGTTTTGGGTATGCATATGTAAGATAAAATAGTTTTGCAAAATCAATCCTTTATTCTTTTCAACTTCTTGAGACAATTTCTTTTCAAAACAAATCATTTTCTAAAAGGAAACTTCTTTTCTTTTACAAAAAATATGTAACTTTGTTTATGTTATTTACTGTCGTGCGTGAATAATTTCTCAAGTATTTCTCAGCTATCCTCAAGAATTGAGTTTCTGATCATGCGTTGACAAAAGAAATTATAGAAGAGATTATCTACTATCGATAAGATTTTTTTTAATGTAGATCTATATTTTAAAGTAATTAGTAACATGATAAAATTTAATTAAAATGCACAATGTAAAGTAAAAGCTTTTATATATCACATAAATCTGGCAGTATAACAATATTTATTTTTATAATGCAAAAAAACTAGACTAACTATACTTATTTTGGGACTTACTTTTTTCTTCACACACAATAGTTATTAATGGATGAAAAATCTAGTTAATTTTACTTATATAGAACGAGAGAAGAGGGTCATTGTTCATTAATGTAAGGTCCAGTAATTATTCCTGATACGCTCATTAGTGTCTATGATCCAATCCAATACCAACATGTAACAGTTCTGAACAATTTGTTAGATCTCTACAATATTTTATCTTGTTGTGAATGAATCTAAGTTGTAAAAAAATTAGTAATTTTAGATTTTTTTTCTCGATGAAAATTAAAAGAAGTTTTATAAGAATAAATTTCAACTTTTAATATAAGAATAAATAATAATTTTATAAAAACCAAAATTAAAATTTACTCATTCATAAAGAAAATATATATATACATAAGCGCAATTTCTGCATGGAAAACTGGCAGAAGTATTTCCACAACTTCTTGATCTTTTCTTTGTCATTTAATGTTATGCTATTTTTTATCAATTTTGGCATGTAAGGATAAATTTGGCTAATGCGCCAAACCGACAAGCTTCTTTTATTTATTTTTATTTCAATTTTAAGTTTTTTTAACATAATATCATTCAAGTTAAATAACTGTATTTGAAGTTTTATCTGTTCTTGAGTTTAAAATTCTGTTACAATTTTATTTTTAAAAAATTAAAAGAAAAAATATATTTAAATTGTGTTTAACTTCGGTCTTAAATAATATAAAATTATTAAACGGCAGAACAATTTTTAAATATGAAACTCAAAACAATTTTAAAATTGAACACCTCTTCCAAGTAAAGTCTCATAATTCTTTTATTTAAAATTTCATATCGATATGATCAAAAGTTAATTTGATAAATATTTCTAATAATACCATTATTCACAAAAACTTATTTTAAACTTTTAAAAAACACTGGTAACAGGAACTTTATTTAACCTTGTACAATTCACAATATGAACAGTTATCATAAGTAACAGAAAAACTTACTAGCAATATTCCAATTGTAACACTTTCAGCAACTAGAAACAAAGATAGCCTATATATGCCGTAAAGTGAAAAAAAGAAAAAAACATATATTTCATTAAAGATGAGATAAACAAATTTTTGGTAACTCCAAAATTAGCTCTACTATAATTAGTATCTCCAAACCTTTTAATATTTTCCATCCAATATTTAATAAATATACGATTTTAGTTTTGAAAGTAATCTAATGCTTCTAAATTGATGTAATCATTTAATAACATATATTATGATAGAAATTAACATGTTGATTTAAGTAAAAGATTCAAATTAATATATTTATCAAATACAAGGATGAAAGAGAATTAAAGATTTTAGAGATACCATACCAATTTAGATAAAAGATGATTTTGGTGTTACTGAAAAACCTTATTTAACTCGAGAAGTTAATCAAACGACACGAACTCAAGAAGCTCTGGATTTTGCTCAAAATGCACCATGTCACGCGTGGTCAAGGTTATCCATGCCTCTATGCCATCTCCAACCTTTGTACCCATCAAAATCACCACGTTTTTTATAGGCACTCCAATGGTGCGCACGTAAACTGGTTTTCCCCATCCAAAATCCGTCTCATAGAACCCAAACCTCACCCAACTGCTAAAGCTATAACACGGAACACCCTTTTCCGCCGCCATTGTTCTTGCTTCCTTCAAAGACTCCATCACCTTCAAAAACTCAACACCCTGAAGCTTGCTCACGTAATTTCCATCAACTTTTCTCACCGTTTCCCTCACTCTCTCTCCCAAATCACGCAACCCCACTTCTCCTTCCACCTCCACCACCGGAGACACTGCCTGTTGCCACAGATTTCCCATCGAATGCTTCGAAAAATTTGAGGCCATTCTGCTGCGAAGGTTCACCGCGTGGGACACCATAGACGCGGGGAATTTTCCTTCCTCTGAACTTGCTTTCGCCGCTTCCAATGATGATTTCCATATGAGTGCTGTCAGGGCTTCAACCCTGGTGGGGGTGAAGTCAACGCTCCCCAGTTTTTGCTTCAGTCTAGATATGTTGGTCCAGTTGAACATGAACCTCTTCGTGACAATGTTTTCGTGGCCCACCATGCCACGTGTCATGTCCATTTCTATCTTCCTTGGTGGAAAAACCAGCGCCCCTTCTTCCATTTGAGGTGGCATCATCAAAGTGTTGTCCCTTCTACAAAAATTCAACTTAATCACACAATATTATGTATGTTATAAAATAATGTTTATCCTTTATTTATAATATTAGCACATATATACGACACGAAAAAATATACCTAGAAACTTATAATTTTCAAAATATGAGATAGGGAGATAGAGATTTATATATTATATCACTACACGACATGTCTCTTAAAATGAGTGTTCGAGCTTCATATGTCTTAATTACATGGATGATTGATTTGGAATCTCTAACCTAAACCCTAAACACATCGCTTAAAAATGAGTCTTCGAGGTTCATATGTTTTAGTTATATGGATGATTGATTTGGAATCTCTAACCTATATGTGTACCTTGAGGTTGCAGCCCAAGCAGCGAGGAAGGAAGCTGCTGAGGAAGCATCAGCGAGCTTGTGTGAGAAGCAGACGCCAAGTGCAACACCCCCACACGAGAACTGGTTCAGCTGAACTGCCATGTTCCCTAGCAGAGTTTCCCTTGCAGGATTGTAGGGATCGAATGGGAGAAGTTGGTTGATCTGGTGAAGATGAGGGTTTTTGAGCATGCTTGAGAGGTCTATGGGGACTGTGGAGTGGGTGAAAATAACGCCCTCATCGTTGCACTCAACGCTTGAATTGTCTCTGAGGGTTCCGCAGAAGGGGTAATAGAGAGTGAGCACTTCTGATAAAGAAGCCTTCAAGTTGTGAGAGATTGTGGTGATGTGTGTGGCATCGGAAGCAGAGTAAAAGAGGAGAATAGGGACGTAAAATGGAGGAGCCAATTGGTCGAGGAGGGAGAGTTTCAACTGTGGAAGCTTATTGGGTGTTTCAGATGATGGCTTTAGTATGTCCTTAGATACAATCTCAGCTTTCATTTCCATTTCTCACAAAAGAAGCTCTTGAAATGTATAATGAGACTCTGCTATTACTTCGTGCCTTTATATAGGCAAAAAAATTGCCTAAATCGTCTCTTTATGTAAACTATAAATAATGTTTTTTTTAGAACAACAATGCTCACAAGAGTCCGAATGTAAGACTTGAAATCGTGCACGCTAAAATATAAGAAATGTATTGGAAAAACAACAATTTTTCTGTAATATTTTCTATTTTACACTATAAAATAAGATAAACATGAGTTATAGTTTGAGATAATATCAATTTTACTAATGCACCGACAGAAAAAGTCCGCAAAATATTCAGGTTAGATAAGAATAATGTAACTTAAATAGAACAATCAATTTTTTTTTTTGTCTAATTTGTTTAACTTGTTATTTAAATAGGTTTAAGGTAACATATTAATTTAATAAGAACTGGTAGACTTTTTATTGAGAAAGAAAGAAGTTAATTAATTAACTACAAGACATATCAACTAAAGCATCTGAGTCAAAGTTAGAAATATATTTATCATTAACTGTTTACATCTTCTCAATTGTGGTACGATGTTGTTCTTTACCATCCTTCGGTTGGTTAATCTATGAAAAAACCTTGAGTTAATATCCCCTCTTCCATCCATTTGTTTTTAGACTTTTGTCTAGCCAATACCTTAGATTGATATAAAACCAATTTTAGTTCAACCATTATTTCTGTCTGATAAGAAATGTTTTGTATGGTTATGTGATTTACACACTCTAACAAAATATGTTGCTTCAAGAGGAGAAGATCGTTTAATACATGCATGGAGTGCATTTAATACATTCTCTACATTTAAGCTGATTAGACGAAGAAAGACCTTCATATATGTTGAAGCTACTCAACGACTAGAAAAAGATTTGCAACGATTTTTTTCTTCTATGCTTATTTAATGGCATCCTTAAAAAAGAATAAGAAGAATATGAGTTATAATTTGCAAAGTGTTGAAACACTGCTGAAATTATTCTCTGAGTCTTAGAAAGCTTTGTAAAAACATTGTTGTGTTCATTAGCAAATTGGTAGAGATCTTAAACCTTATATAAATCATAAAGCACTACTTTTTCTGGTGAGCAAACCGTTGTGATCTTTTAGATCACTCTTTAAATAGACTTTTGTTATAGCCAGAGGGTTAGTCGAGATTGGCTACATTCCAAAAAAAAATTCTCAGATTTTTAACTGTGTGAAAAATAGGAAAAACACAAGAATGGAGGGTTGAATTGTGTTTTAAAAATTTTCATTATTTTTTGCAAGTATTGTTTGATAATTCGTATTTAGATGATAGGTTTTATGAATATTCAGACGAACTGACAAAGATTTTCACAAACTTAGCTACAAAATATTCACCTTCGTAAGTTAGTTCAAGTAAAACATTCAAAGTAAAAGATTAAAGGAAGAATGATTACCCAATATTTTTATACTTGTTCGTCTGATAACACATATCACATCTAACTCTTGACCAACTAGTCCCGTTCGACTGAGCAGACTATTGTTGTGAATTACAAACAAGTATTCTTTTAGATCACAACTACTCCTAGCTAACCCCATACAGGTATTCTGTTGGGTCGTAGCCACTCTTAGCTAATCTCGCTAAGTATTCTTTAACACTTAGCCATTCCTAGCTAAAAATTTCAAGTATTCTTTTGAATCGTAGCCACTCCTGGTTGATCCCGTTGAATTATTCTTTCAACAAGTCACTTTTTGGCTTAACCCAAGTATTCCTTCAACAATCCACTTTCGGCTGAAGACAAATAAAATGTCTTTATAATCAACAAATCACTAACTTTTCTTACTAGGGAGAGATTACATCTTTCAAAGATTACAAGGATAAGCATTGTCTGCTAGTTTGCTAAAAGGTTGAAGCCAAAATGTGTTCTTATAAAGCTTTATAGGTGTAGAGAAAAATGGACAGAGTTTTGGCACTTGCAAAACTGGTTCTTCTTGTTCTTATCTTTGAAGTGTGTCTTATACAGGCTTGAAGAAATTAGCCATTGAATATATTAAGTATTATCGACGGAATAAGTCCGTCGATAAATTGGTGGGTACATTTTTCCTTGTTGATTTTTCTCCTTTCGTTTCTTCTTCAAGAATTTACTAAACTTTCTAGTAAGCAGTGTCAAGATTTCTGTGTCACTGTGGCTTATAGAACATCCATCATAACTCTCATCTTTCTGAGCGGCAGACTTGAGAACAATCCCCTTTAGCTTTATTTCTCTGTGCTCTTGCTCGTCCAGTCTGTTCATTTCTAGTTCATGCTCTCTCAGTTTTCCAAACAGCACTGTAGTGGTCAAGGTGGTAAGGTCTCTGGTTTCTGAAATGGCAGTGACCTTTGGCTGCCAATTTCTGTCTAAGCATTTCAGAATCTTTATGTTCAACTCCTCTTTGTCAAATACCTTGCCAAGACCGATTAGATGGTTCACTATATGTGTGAATTTCTTTTGAACATCCTCAATTGTGCCTCTTGCTTCATTCTGAAGAGCTCACATTATTGTATCAAAGCATGCTTTCTAGCACGTTTAACATCGCTAGTGCCTTCATGCATTACTTCCAAAGTATCCCACATTTCCTTTGTTGATATGCATTGTGAGGCCCTAAAAAATTCATCCAAATTAAGTGATGAGGAAATTACGTTTTTAGCAGTGCAGTCATATTGCGCTTTCATGCTCTCACTATCAGTCCAATCAGACCATGATTTATCAACACATTGTCCATCAACAACTTTAAGCACAAATGAACCATTAACTATAGCATCCTAACGCCACAATCAATCGATTCAATAAATATTTTTATTCTTACTTTCCAGAACTGATAGTTCACACCACAAAATATTGGAGGCCTATTAATCGAGGCTCCATCTGTAAATAGAAGTTTATTTTCACCTATTTTGGGTCACACATGAATAATTTTTAGAATATGCTCTTGATACAAATGTTGAAATTTATATATAGGCTGAAGTTCAAGAGGGGGTGAATTGAACTATTAATTCTTTTCGTAAAACTTTTGGAAAGAATGGAAATATTTATTAGTCAATATACAAAGATATCAATTGATCATAATACACATAGAATAATCAATTAAAAACACAAACAACTTGCTGGAAAATCAATTTTAAGATGTGCCTAGAATATTAAAATTCTTTTACAGTAGTAAGAAGAAAAGCAACAGATTGAAAAGAAAAACAACCAATTGAAATTTAACAAACAATTATTGAACCAAATTCAATTATATAGACAAGAAAAACAATCAATTGAAGTTGCAATTCAACTAATTAAAATTTTTTTAGTTATAGTTTTCCAAATTTTAATCACTGATCTCAGTTGATAGGGTTTTGCAAAAACAATTTGTGATCAAGAATGATTAAAAGTATTCTTTATAAAATTTCTCTTAAGAAAAACAACAGATTGAATTTTCAAACAATCGATTGAAATATTCTTTATAAAATTTCAGTTAAGAAAAAAAACAGATTGAATTTTCAAATAGTCGATTGAAATGTTTCAAAACATATACAAACCAATTTTAAAATAGAGGTGAGAAAAACAATGTTTTCGTTTGATATCACAATGGATTGAATTTTAGATTTGAGAATTAAAACATATTTTATAATGACAAAGCATATTACACAAGATCTTGTTAATCAAAATGTAGGTTAAAAGCCAATTTTTATGAATTGTCCAAAAAATGAATTTGTTGATTTTTACATTCAATTGATTATTTTTATCAGCAGAGACAATTTACAGTGCAGTAGTATTTTGCGATTAACAAGAGGCACAAAAGCAATAAAGGCACACACGATTTTTATACTGGTTCACTCTTGTTGAAGAGCTACATCCGGTTCTTTTACAACACTAGCAATGGTTTCACTAATCACACAAAGATTACAATGAAAACCAAGTCCAAGAACCAATCTTGCACTCTACAAGATTGTCCAAGAACCCCTATGCAAAACACTACTACATTTCCAATCGAGAAACACTATCTAAATGAAATCCAACCCCAACACACTTAGAAACTCTATCTAAATGCATTACAACACCACAAATGTATGAAAATAAATTACAAATCAGAATTTTACACCAAGACAACACTTAGAAACTCTCAAGATAGAAAAGAAAAACTTCCTTGTACACAAAGGTAGTTGTATGATGCTTCAATCATTCAAGGGCATGCAAGATTAGCTCCAAGATTGAGAATCAAGGTTGATATTTGATGAATCTTGGAAAAACCTCTCAATCACGATGAAATCTTGCTCTCTCATGCTCCACATTTGCTGAACTTAGATATTTTGAAAAATATGAATTATTAGAAGTGATCATGAAAGTTGCAAAACCTATTATTATATAGCAGATCTGTGCTTAAGTGAAATCAATTGATTATTTTTTAAATCAATCGATTGATTTTACTGAAGTGCAAATCAATCGATTGATTTTACTGAAGTGCAAATCAATCGATTGATTATGAGAAATGATCAATTGTTTTTCACTCTGTAATTAAAATTTTCAATAAAAATCACTTTTAAAAATAGATTCATCCTTGATTCTTTTGGAGTTCTTGTATGCTATATCATGATGAAAGAAAACAAATGCACGCTACTACCAAGACACAAAAAAAAAAAATCCAAACCAAACTCTAAACTTGGATTGCTTCATCAAATCTTTAAGCTTGGTTTCTTGCCAATAGAATCTTATTAGCAAAACAAGCGTCTGTTGATGTATTCAATGTCTCACTTGTCTTTTAGCGTCTACTCATGAGATGTTTATCTTCTACTTCTTGAATTAAGGAAATAAGAAATTGATTAGAATTAAGTAAACTAATCAAGTATGTTAAGTAAAACAAATAATTTAATTCTTAAGAAGCTCTTAAAAGTAATTCCTTAACATAAACCAGAGTTCAAAAAGACTAACAATGAAACATAATCTATTATACAAAATTTAAGAACAAAATTGTATTGAACAAAAATATCAAAATTCATTGGGAAATTATAAGAGAATCAACTCAGAATAGTTTAGCCCTCCATATAAAGGTAAAACAAAAGAAATACAACGAAAAAAAAAAAACAAAAAGAAAGCTAAAGAAGTTGTAACGCTCTACACTTTTCTTTACCTTCCTATATGCTAGTTGAGATCATAAACATCTAAAATCAACCCGAGAAGCAAGCCAAGAAATCAAATCTTGAAAACTTAAGCTTATGTTGATCTCTTCTTGCATTTTAAAAATTAAGTGGACATTCCTTTTAAATTCTTGTGAGTCTAACCAAGTTCCCATCAAGTTGCATCTATCTACTTAACTTAGGTAATGGAGTGGTTGATTTTTGGATTAGAGTTGTCTATTGTTAACTGCATCAAAATTGTCTACTCTCAAATATTTTTTTAGAGTTATCTATTCTTTGTTCTTAGTGATTAATGTTACATGCATGTATTTCGGTTATGATCGTTTTGCCTTCATCTTTATCTTGTGTTTTTGTCTAACTCTTGAAACAAAATTGCTTCATTAAAACTTTTGGACTACAGTTAACTTTTATAAATTTTCTTACTATCCAAATTTATTCATGGTTTTGAAAAGTAGTTAGTTCTTGGAATTTTTTTTAACAAATAAATTTTAATGTTTTTTCAATGAAATATAATTTCAATAATATTTATCTAAATAGAAACATGTATTTTTAATATAATAAATTGTATACGACATTAAGTTAAGTTTACTATATTTTCTCAATAAAATATCAAATAAATACTATTAATTAAATTAATTACTCTTAAAATTAACAAAAATTTAAAATAATAAACAACAATTTAATACGTACAATCTACTATTTTTCTATTATTCATTCATTACTTTATGAATCTCCATCTATTGAACACTTTCATGTACCAACAAGACGTAAGAGGAAAGTACATCTGAGCCTGAAAGGCATTTCACTTAGAAGAAATTAGTCATCTTGTAAATAGTAGCTATAGGATCATAGCAAATTCCAGAGAAGAACACAAATTACTTTATTCCATGCATATATATTCCGTGAGATTTTAGGCATTTATTGGAAGATTTTTTTTTATGTAAAGGATCCACTTAATTAATCGTAAGCCACATACATAATTGATTTACTCCACGGAAAAAAATACTTATACATTTTCCATGTGAAATAGAATTTGTTACAAATCCAAGAATCGACAAGAATCAGGAACTAGCAATTATATACTCTTTTGCTTTAATGATACTTTGTATAGCGACCTGGATAAACCTTTGGCTGTATTATCACGAACATCTCAAAGTTTCTCCATATTTTTTTGTCAGGAAAAATAAATTATTGATGATAATATTTCAATTAAAAGTACATAAATAAATTATAATCGAAAATAACTATTTCAACTAAAAATATATAAAAAAAATTGTGGTTCTTTTTAATTATTATAGTATAACAGGATTTTCAACTTAATATATTGATGTAATTTTAAACGTAAAAAAAAACAAAATTTATGTTTCTTGTAACATTATTTTTTTAAAAAAATTGCTTTTTAAAATGAAGAAAAATGTAGAATTTATGTATTATATTAAAATAACAAGAATTGAACATGAAAAAAACTTAATTTTCTAAAAAAAATATCACAAAATGGAACTAATAGGAAACAATTGGACTCTAAATTTGTTTAGAAGGAGTTTTATAAAAGAAGGACTTAAGTGTAAAGTGATAGTGAACGAAAGTTAGCATCAAATTTGAACATGAAGCAAAATTATAAAGCAAGTGAGAATGATTCAAAATTAAAAGAGGGAGAAATGTTAGGAACAAAAATAAATTAAGGATAGAAGTAAGTTTGTATAAGAAATCCATATAATTAGTGAGTATAAACGTACATACCATTACTTCTTTTATCATTTCCATTTTTCGCTTTTACTGAAGTTTGATTTGAAGTATTTTTTCGCACCCGTATAAATTACGTTATAATCTTGTATATAAAATTATTTCTAATAACTATTGTTATTTTAAAATATATTATGTCTGTAATACGCTTGTCGGAAAGTCCGCTTCTTGAAAATTTTGGAAAAGATATATGTAATTAGAAGTCTTAACTTTCTCATGTTCTTTTGAACTTTTTCTTCAATTAAAGTTAAAGGTAGAAATCCACTTTGATTCTCCTTCGAAAAGTAACTTTCATGTCTATAGATTTTTCTTAACTTAACCTCTGCAATTTTAACTCAACATTCTGTCGATATTTTTACCAACTAACCAAAGTTTGATTGTCACCAACAAAACATAGTTTTACCTATTTAGTTAATTTTAACCTTTTCGATGAAATTCTACCACCTGTTACACATTTATAAAAATAATTAAAAAAAATCTTTTATAAATTAAAATTAACTTATGCAAAATTAAAAGAAATTAGAAAAATAACATAAAAACTTGTACAAATTTATACATGGGTTAATTTTTAATTCATAAAATTATTTATACCAATTTTTTTCTTTTCTTAAATTTAAAAAAAAAATGCCCAGACACGTGAATATGAAGCAAATGTATTTTTTAGGAGACTTTTGTTTCCCAGTCGTGAAATTAATAAAGTTGATTGTCTTTACTTCAATAATATTTCTCTATTTACAACCAGAAATCACACTTCTAGATCCTGATATATTTTAAAATAATATTGAGAGTCATCTATAGAGTTAGTTGACCTTTATTGGTGGCTCTATTTATTGAATATGATAATTAATTAGAGAAGTTGTATTCTTAAAAGTTATCCTATTATTACATGTAGGAGATTTAATAAATGGTATATAATCAGTTGGTATATTTGATATATATGTATATATATATATATATATATATATATATATATATATATATATATTCTATCTCTCATATATTTATCAATTTAGCAATCACTGCATAATAACTAAAATTGTTTTATGAAGATAATATAAAATTATTTACAAAAGCAAAATTATTTTTTCCTTAGCATGGAATTCATTATGAGTATGCATGGGTAGTTAAACAAATTTTTACACAAACACTTCTAAAAAAAAAATAAAATGAATTTTTTATAAGATAAAATTAACTTTTACATATGTTAATTTATATAAACTCTTTTTATTCAGTATTTGAATCCTACTTAAGCACTTTAAATGTAAGATAAATAGGTTTAGGGAATAATTTTCAATGACCTTTGTGTGTTAAATATTTCCGATAAGTCATTGTTTTAGATTATGAACAATACATACTAAATTATAGTTATAAAAACTATAATTCCTCTAAATTCTTTTTTTATTTGCATATAAACTATATTTTAGTTTATAGAAAAAATATTTAATTATTTTTCTTACAAAATTGTAATGAGATAAACTTATTTTACTTATTTTGGTGTTGTTTGGCCTCTAACAATAAAAAGAAAAAACTCAAGAACAATATTGAAAGAAAACACTTTTATTAAAAATGTAAGGTTTTATAGACAAAATCTGAGGCAAATGTATTGTTGGTATACATAAGGGTCTCTATATATAGAACCTAGGGAGGATGATAGAAAAATCGTTAAGATAGCTAAACCTAATCAATGTTTGCACGAAACAGTTTATTACATCACTGCTAGATGGTCTATAATAGACAATCTTTCTCTCTCTCTATAAAATTATTTAATCATCTAACTGAGCTCTTTAGTAGATAGTCTATTATACATGACTTAGAGTCTATCATCACCTTGACTCCAAATCATGAAAGAACTCCCAACGTCATCATCTTTTGTCCTCAAATGAAAAACTAATCCGCTCCAAGCATCATGTGAACCTTGATCATGTTAAGGAATGTGTAAACACATTTGCAGGATTCTCCTTTGATGTTGTCTTCTTGATTCTGATCCCCCTAGAATCAACGTCTCCCACAAAGTGTAATCTAATATCTATGTGTTTAGTCCTCTTATAGTGAATATGATGATTAGCTAGATGAGTGTCACTTTAACTATCACAATGAATAGTCACACAGTCCTACATGATACCCAACTCTCCAATCATTCCTTCAACCAGAGTGCCTCCTTCACCCCTTTATAAGGGTGATATACTATGCTTGAGTAGTAGATAAAATCATCATTGATTGCAAAATAGATTTCTAGAAATTTGGAATTCAAACAATGTAAAAACATACCCAGAAAATATATATCTAATATCAACATTCCTTGATGTTAGCAAAATGTATTTGATGACAAGTGCACCAGTCACAAATGTAACAAATAATAAATATATTGTTCTTTCCCAAAGGACTTGTGCAATAATCAACAATAGTTACTTTTGTTTAATTTAATTATAAATAGTAACTATTTTTGAAATACAATTGTCAGGGTTAGACTTCATCAAATCTCACAGTCATATATAAAATCATTTATCTTATTTCCAAACTAATATCAATGTCAACCCACTATAATACTCAAACCTTAATCTCTTAGGTGAATGAGCCTAAGCTTACTTATTAACAATCAATTCCTTGATAAATTAATAAACAAAACTTACTTACCCCACGAGGGTCTTAAGACAACAAATGAATCATGTTCTATTCTCAGGGACAAACTTTCATAAGGTATTTTGATTCAATTCTAGATTACAAATGATATTTCCCAATACCCCAGGAATCAAATATCAAGCAATGAATAATCAACCCACAACAAGCTTTAAGCATGAAAACAAAATAGTAATATTGAAAAGGGAAAACATTTATATTAATACCAAAATCGATTACAAGAGAGTTCAGTTGGTTACATCCAACCCCTTCCTCATTCCTATGAAGAAACCAAACATTAGGATGAACAATGAAAGAAGATGATTACACCAAAAACATCAAAGATGACTTTTTGAACCCCAACCATCCTTCCAGGTCTGACTTTTTCTTTCCCAAGATGAGAAGTGTCTAACCCTATAGGACAGAAATCAACATTATCATCTGCATAATTAACATCTACAAAATCCTGTACTGGTACCAAACTGTTGATTATTTGAGGCCATGTTCTCGATCAACAATCTTGTTGCAGTAGGGGCCTTATCTACCAAAGCTCTTTCACTAGCTGCATCTATCATTTGCGTATCCACGAACATCAAACCTTCATAGAAATACTAGATGAGCAACTGCTCATGGATTTGATGATACAAACAACTTGCATAGAGTCTTTTAAACCTTTCCCAATATTCATACAAAATCTCTCACTCGAGCTGTCTAATGCTACATATCTCCTTACAGATGGTGGTCACTCTAGATGCAGGGAAGAACTTCTCCAAGAACATTCTTTTCAGATTCCCCCAACTGGTCACTGATCTTGGTGGTAAATAATACAACCAGTCTTTTGTTGCATCTTGCAAAGAAAAAGGGAATGCCTTCAACTTAATGTGTTCTTCTGGGACCCTAGATGGTCTCATGGTGGTGCAAACTATATGAAATTCCTTTAAATGTTGATGTGGGTCTTCCCCGACAAGACCATGAAACTTTGGCAGAAGATGGATTAAACCAGATTTCAATTCACATTCCACATCTTAATTAGGATATTTTATACATAAGATCTGAATGGTCATACCTAGTGCATCAAGTTGTCTTAAAGTTCTTTCAGCCATAATAGAAAAATCAAAATTAAAATTAGAAGATATAATTGTTGCAGAAAGCTCAACTATTCTATTAGATGCAATATTAAACAATCTATTAGTAGACTACCTTTTAAGGGAATTATTTTGTTTAATGAGCCTACGGTATGTACGTTCAATTTCAGGATCAAAAGGATATAGATCTCCTGGGTTTGCTCTAGTCATGCACTAGATAAGACAACACAATATGTTTTTAAACAATTTATTTTCTTTATTTATTATTTTTTTAAAGAAAAGATGTTGAAAATTTTTCAAGTAAACTTCTAAGAAAGAGAAGTGAGTCACAAGTGGACAATCTTAAGTACCAACTCTTTCCTAGCCAAAGCCTTTCCCATACCACTTTTACAAATTTTACTTAAAGCAAATAAATTTTTTTAGACAAAACTAAAATTTAATTTGACATTAAGATAACAAAAAAATGAAGATAAAATTCAAATTAAAATTTCTAAACATAAAATAAAAGAAATAGAAATTAAAAATACCAAAAGAAATATAGAATAAAAATAGAAACAACAAAATTTAAAACTAAGATAAAAACAATAATTAAAGATAGAAATAAAAATATGACGAATCAAAATAAAATCAACAAAGATATAAAAGCATAAAATAAACAAATTGAACATAACTAAAAAAAAAATAAAGTTAAATATGTCAAAAAAATAAGCAAATGAATACAATAAATTGAAAAATGTAGATAAATAAGGAACCTAAAAACCAAACTCAAATTGGATTCCCAGGCAAAGATGCTAAATTTGATCATTATCGTTTCATGAGCAAATTAAAAGAGTTCCAGTGTTGATCGCCTAACGTAGTGCTAAACTGTCTAACACCAAAGAAATGATGGTATAACTAGGCGAAAGTTAACCCCAAGTCGTCTCCCAACGAATCCAATAGTAAATTCAGACAATCAATATTCAAAATTTATTTATGACAAGGAAAGTTAGTAATAACAATAAATAAAAGAGGGAGGTTTGAGATTGTTGAGCAAGAAATTAAAATAGATGATTTAAAAGTAATAAAGAGAATAGGGTGACTCTCAAATTCTTTCACAAAAAATTCATCCTTGGTTTTCTTAAGATTATTATCCTTTAATTCTCTTCGTATAGTTAAACTCAATCAAATAACCGTCTGTCAAATTCAACAGAATCTTATTAGTAAAACAAGCGTCTACTAATATATTCAATATCTCACCTCGTCTCCAAACATCTACTTAATGAGATGTATATCTTTGTCCTCTTGACTAAGCGTACAAGAAATTAATTAAGACTAAGTGAATTAACCAAGAACTTCAATTAACAAAAAAACAATTAAATTCTCAACAAGCGTTCAAAAATAATTACTTTTCCAAAAACATAGAATTCAAAAAAACCAATAATAGATAACTAAGAGAATGTAAAGAACAAAACTTTATTAAATAGAAACCTCAAAATTTATGTAAAATCACAAGAGAATCAACCCAAAGGAGTTTAGCCTTTCATGATGAAAGTACAAGAATTACAAAAGAAAATAAAACTAGAGTTTTTCCTACGGAATAGTGTGTCCTTCATGCCTTCTCCAACATCTATTTATAATCTCCTTTTCTTCAAGAAATAAACTCAGATTTAATTTTCATATATTGTCCTTGCAATTATCAGAAGTTTCCTCATGTGCCAAAGATTAATTTTGCAAATATCTTCTTACGAATAAATCTGTAGATTTTCCATCTCTAATTTTTCAGATATTTTGTTTTCAAATTTTGTTTCAGATACCAGCTCATAATAATTAAATTTGCTACAAAAGATATTACAGAATATTTGAAGGATATTTGCTCTAAATCAAGTAAGAATTGTAAAATATCATCTTTATAAAATATCTAAATAATATCTTGGCACAAGGTTTGATTAGATTTGGAGCCCATAGAATATCTGCAAATAATTATAAACAAGAAAAGTAAGAGAATATGCTTAAAATCCAAGTTTAACCAATAATCTCAATTAAGGTCTAAATAATCCCGATTGGGTAAATCTAATTTAAAATAATGAATTTGTTCTCAATTATAGTCTAAGGAAGTCAAGGTTAAATACTTTAAGTGTGAATAAAATTATACTCATCACACACACACACTAAGTAATTGGCATAAAATGGGTGTTCAAAAACAAGCTTGATGAGGATGGTTTAATCATAATAAACAAAGCAAGACTAGCTACAAAAGTTAATAGCCAAGAAGAAGGCATAAACTGTGATGAAAGTATGCAACAGTGGCCAGAATTGAAGCTATAAGTATTCTACTTGCCTTTGCATCACTTAAGGAGTTAAAGTTGTTCCAAATGGATGTTAAAAGCACCTTCTTAAATGGCTACATACAACCTCCAAGTTTTGTTCATTTTGAGAAACCAAATCATGTTTACGAGCTTAAAAAATATTATATAGTTTAAAAAAAAAACACCTAGGTCTTGGTATGAAAGGCTAAGTAAATGACATTTATTAGGATGTTCTTTAGTTCCATAGCATTCTAAAAATCAGGCTTGTGTAGCATTGACTACTACAAAAGTCAAGTATATAGTTATTCGAAGTTGTTATAAGACAAAACACATAAATTAGACCTATAGATAGCAAGAAGAGACTGCATAGTTGAGTATGTTAGTACAAATGATCAATTAGCAAAAATATTCGCCAAACCATTTCCTAGAGATAAATTTTATGAAATTAGAAATAATATAGAGATTGTAGATGAACATGGGAAGCACATAGAAAGAGGGAATTCCTTGTTATGTCTTTGAAGCTTTGTGTGAAAAGAAGAATCATATGAAATATGTTATCCTATTCCATCCCAACATTAAATAAAAACCATGCATCAAGTGTTGGTCATCATAAAAGTGAGGATATTGTTAGATTTGAGGACTTGAAGATGCTCAATCCCCAAAGATATGGTATTTTAAGGATGAAGAATGAAGATAAAGATGTTGTAGATGTGTCTAGAATGTTTTATCCGAGTCTTTCACACAAATATTCATAAGATCAACACACATAAGATTTAAAATGAGTTAAAATGTTTTTTAAAAAGAGAAAAAGTATTTTATAAAGTTTTCATAACAAAATAATCAATTACATTTTTATTTAATCGATTAAATTATTCTTGACGAGGATCAGAATAGGATAATTGATTTTTCCATTAATAATTTATTAAACTAGAGAACCATTTTAATGTTTTAAGTGTTTAGTGGACCAACAATTCTAAAGTTGAATTATTTAGACAAGATGTAGGATCGAAAGATCTGAACCAATATAAATCTCTTTATGCTTTCTTTTCTTACTTATCTTGTTTTAGTGTTGTTGCATCCAATTCTTGAGTCAATCTTCATTTCACTTATATGTGCATTCTATTTCAAATTTGAAAAAGATTTTCAAGAAAGTAAGATTTTTAAATAAAGTTTTGAAACCAATTCTTTCCTTTTGGTTTAATCAAGTGATTCTCTTTCCTAATAGTAGAAGGTTAGTTTACATTGTTTGACACCTTCAAATAGTCTGATCCATCATTAGAAGGCTCCACCTCAACGTGGAATTTCTCCTTTCCTTTCTTTGGATCTCTACACCTCATAGTCATTTGAAATTCATTGAATGTGGTGTTCCTACTAATAAAGCATCTAGCCTCTCCAAGCTCCAATATCTACAACTTATACCCCTTTCATACCTTCTATATATTCCATGAAGATACATCTCTCAGTTTGTGCTTCTAGTTTTCCCATCTTGAGATGTGCAAATGCTAAGGCGCTAAACACATTTATAATTTGCCTTCTACTCCATGCTTCCATTGGACTCTTACAATTTAGAGTATATGATTGACTCTTATTTATAAGGAAGATGGTAGTGTTGGCAGCTTCTCTCCAAAAGGAATTAGGCTATATAGCTCCAGCAACATACATTTCATCGTCTCCAAAATGGTTTTGTTAATTCTCTTAGCCACCCATTTTTTTGTGGTGTACCTACAACCGTCATATGTCTCTTTATACCTTATACACTACAAAACTCACTAATATCCCCTAAAACAAACTTCAATCCATTGTTTATCCTGAGCATTTTAAGTTTTATCCCTTGGTGATTACACACCATGGTGCTCCATTCCTTAATTAAATAAATATTGATGAAATATTGTTTACATAATAACTCTTATTATAAGAAGTGGAGTAGTGAAAGATTGTGTAATAAATAGGGAATAGATGTTACTTTTTAATATCAGTCTAAGTATTCTTCTCTACTCTTTTTATCTCCGATTAAATCTCTCTTTATATTATCATTGTAAATTGAATGATTTAGATGCATTAGTTAATTTATGATTTGAGATGACTTCACACAAACATAAATGTAACATAGAATTTTTCTTTCACAATATTACAATTACAATAACTATTACTATTATTCTTAATATTATTATTACTATTATTTCTATTATCATTATTATTAAAATTATTATCATTATTATTATAACTAATATTATTATTATTATTATTATTATTATTATTATACTTTTATGTGTTGTTAGTATTATTATTATTATTATTACTACTACCACTACTACTACTATCGACAGATAAATCTGTCATTAATTTTAAAGACAATTTATCAACGGATTATATTCATTGGTAAACTGACAGTAAATTTACATACGAATTTAAGTCGTTAGTAAATTAATGGTTAATTTATCCATAGACAAATTGCTACAGATTTTTACATCGTTAAATTCATCGATAAATTAATTGTAAAATTTAAGGATGAAGAAAGTTTTGTACACAAAATAAGAAAATCTTTTACAATGTGTTAGGATGAAAGGATAATGATTTGCATTTGGTTTAGGCAAATGGCGAGGATGGATGGACGACGATTTACAGATTTTAATAATAATGAGCATAATCATGAAGGTTAAAAGTCAAAAGTACATTCTCAGTAAATTGGTTTTACTCTTGAGCAATATCAAACATTGTTAGCCCTTTTAGAATAGTCTAAATCCAGTGACAATACTTATAGTCAAATCTATGTTATTCCTTCCAGCATGACAACACACATTGGTAACACATTTTTATCTTCTTTAGTTCTTGGATTTTTTATAGTGGTGGTACGGACTACATTTGTTCATCCTTGACTCATTTCACTTCATATCATCAAATTAATCCTATCAGTGTCAAATTACCAAATGAAAATCAAGTCATTGCTACTATTTTAGAGGTGTTCTTCTCAATCAAAATAATTGAAGTGTTAATTAGCAACACCCCTGCACTTTATAGCAAGCACTTTATAAAATAAGAAGAAGAAAATAATTGACAACATGGGAAAAATAAGGAAAGAGTGTATGGAAATAACAAAAAGCTTAAGATGGTTAGGTGAAGCCATAATAAGGTCAAAATAAGTTAGAATGGACAAAATGAAGAAGATAGAGAAGATGAGAGTTGAAGTTGAGGCCAAGAGAGGGAAAATGGACCTCAAGAGAACTGAAATAATTGCCAACACACAATTAGAGATTGCAAGGATCTTTGTTAATCTTTAAGAATTAGAAAAAATTAAGATTAGTTTGTGGAAGTTAGTTAATAAAATTTTATTATTGTAAGTGCATGTAAACATAAGGAATAATGTTACTAATATCATATAGTTTAAGTAATAATTTAGACATAGTTAGTTAGTACATCTCAAACTAACTAAACATATTTTGAATTTTGATATTATTAAGCAAGAGGTTAGATTTATTAAATGACCAAACATTACATTTCTTACAATTCCTGAATATATATTTATATATACTAATTATTACATACATTAATTTCCATATATATGTATTTATATAAGTTTATAATTTAACTATATATACATCCAATAAAACCTTTCTAGTGGACATCATTCTACCAAATTCACTCTAATCTTTGAGGCCTTTTCTTCCTCCGCCCCCACAAGTTTCAAAATATCATTTGTACTCTTCTTTAAAACGATTTATAGATTACCTGTTTTAGAAATTTTCTAGAACACACCTTTTTGAATTCTTAGAATGGGATTTCCAAAATTTCTGAAAATAGAATTTTTGGAACAAGATTCCCATAATAAAATTTCCAAAACGGATAAAGTACATTTCAGAATAAGCTTTCTAGAATTTTCAAAACAAACTTTCTGGAAAGAACTTTTTCCAAAACACATGAAATACATTCCAAAAACAACTTTTTGAAACAAACTTTTTTCGTGACACGTTCTTTCTCTTTATCTTCCTCAGCATCGTTTTCCCTTTCTTCTTCTACAGCGATGATAGTGTAATAGTGACGACAGTGGTGATGGCAGTGGTGGTGTGGTCCAGCAAGAGAGATGCAAATGGAGAGCAAACACAATAACAAAACAAAGAGAGAAAAAATGTACAACACAATTGAACAATTCGACTATTTCAACTAATTAAGTGGTGCAGGAAGCAAAAGCCTACCTTTGAGTTTCGGTTAAAAACTTCAAGCCCATCATCTTAGTAAGCCCATCGATATCCACATACACAATCAATATAAGACAGTTGCTTTCTGTACCATACAAATTACTTTCTACACTTAATAAATTTAATAAATTGTTAATATACCAACAATATTCTTATTGTTTTTATTTTAAAATTATTTATTAAATAAATTTTTCTTTCTCTTCCAAGTGATCTTGAGTCACAAATAAGTGCAATAAAAGAAAACGTTAATTTTTCTCTTTCTTGATAAATATTAATAAATTTTCTTGATAAATAATAAAAATAATATGTTCAAACCTGAATTTTAAAATTAACCATATTAAATTATAAATATTTTAACAGAATCCAACATCCTTTTTATTATTGTTAAAAAAAATAAAAAACATATATTTTAAAACTAACATGTACATGACAGAGATATTTCTGTGTATATGAGAAGAAGAATTTTTTTTAAAATTAATCATATTATATTATAAATATCTTAACAAAATCCAACATCAATTTTATTATTGTTAAGTAAAATAAAAATATATTATATCTTTTGAAACGTAACATATATGATAAAGATGTTTTTGTGAGTGTGAAAAGAAAAAATATATTTTTTTATTATTTATCAAGAAAGTTTGTTAATATTTATCAAGAAAAAAATTAACAATTTTTTATTTAATTGCACTTATCTGTACCTCAAAGACACACGAGAGAGAAAAAATTATTTAATAAATAAATTTTAAAATAAAAATAATAATCACATTGTTGACATATTAAAAATTTATTAAGTACAAAAAATAATTTGTATAAGGCAGGAAACAATTGCCTCAATATAATACCCATACAAATAAGCCCACACACACAATTCTAATCCATATAAATTAATCTAATCAAAGTAACAAAAATATTTCAATAAAATAATTAAATTTTTGAGATTCGTAATTTAATTAAGAAATATATTTATCATATATATATATATATGATAATTATATATATTATTTTTTACTTTTATTTAATAATGTAATTTTAACATTTATTTTATTTAAAATAAAGTTTATTTAGCTTTTATAATTATTTTTATATATTAATTTGAACTAAAGGGTGTTGGGGAATGAAAGAAACACCCATCTCAATAATTAATGTCTATTCACTATCTGAGTATAAAGATAGAAAAACACTATGGAAGGACTTAGTAAACATTAGAGTTCTCGATAATAATTCAATTAAGTGTATGGTTGACAATTCAATTCTGTAAGAAAATTGTAACAAAGGATCAAATTGGATGAAGTAAAATTTAATTTATTTTATATGAAGGATAATATAGTAATCACATCCAATTTTGTTGAAAGAGCGGTGTAAAAAGCGATTTGAGAATGAAGAAAGCAAAAATGTAAAACTAAAAGATTTCAAATTCAATTTAATCAAGAATCACTGGGATAAGTAAGTCGAAAATAGAGTAATGAAAGCAATAGATGATTATTATTAATGGAAAATGGACTCGGGATATAATGCTTTGTTTATTACTTTGATTGCAAAAGTAGAAAATCTTTAAGATTTGCTGATAAAAATAAAAAATAAAATCCTTAAGATTTGAAAGAAAAAATATTGACCTGGTCGGACGCCTCTATAAAATTATAGCTGTTATTGGCGGTAAATTGAAGAAAATTCCTAGGTATTTTTTTGGAAAAAACCTTGTGAATAATAAATTAAGCCCACACATTCCATTGAGTCACTGATTTTTTTTTTCTTAGTCTATGTTCATTAGTCAATAATAACAATAAACGTTATACAACAAAATTATATAAACATTAATATTATATATATATATATATATATATAAAAGTTCATATAATAAATAAATATGAAACTAGAATTACTCATATATGCAATATTAATTTAATTTTTTCTTCTAAAATAGTTTTAATTTAATTATTTTTTACCAGATATACCAAGAAGAGAACTTCAATGTTGTATCAAAAGAATGTGGTTGATTTGAGTGCAGCAATACAGAAATACAAACACTTAGTCAATAGAATAAATCAGTTTTGTTTTGAAATTTCCTATGCTACATTAATATCTTTACATGTCAAATGGTTAAGAAAATAATTATTACTAATGAAATATTATTTGCATGATAATTCCTGCAAAAATTGAAGAGATAGAATTGTAAAATATTGTGTAATAAATAGTAAAAAATGGTTACTTGTTCACATCAATCAAACTATTCTTATCTTCTTTCTTTTTTCATTAAAGTTCTTCTTATTTTACATGTGAAGCCTTAATATAATGTCATCATTGTAAATTGAATGATTTATATGCATGAATTAATTTCCGATTTAAGAGGAATTAATAAAGACATGGTACAAAAAGGTATAGAGGAATCTCTATATAATTTTTAATATTATATTATACTTTTTTAATATATATATATATATATATATATCCAATATATTGAGGTTTACTTGTTTAGCCCTTTATACATTGAGGTTATGCAGAGACTTACAATACAGATTTAATAGATTTAAGGAAAAAGAACAACAATTCTATCAATACCATGGTTAACTTCTAGTTCAAGTTTATCTTGTTTTCAAATGTAGATGTGCAATACTTAAATGAATGTTATCACAAACATCATAATCAGTAATCAGAATAAACACCTCTCAATACCATATTTTGTCTCGATAAATAAAATTAAAAAAAATGTGTCTATAATTAAAAAAAGAAAATAAAAATTAAGAAAAAAATTCTCTTCTTACTAAATATTACAAACTTAAAAATGATACTTTTTATAAAAATTCAATTTAATTAGTTTAGGCTTTTTAAAGATATAAAACAAAAATAGGTTGAACTTAGCCTATTAAGTTTTACAAAAATATTAATAAAAAATATAAAATTAAAATAAAATAAAAAATGAAAACATAAATAAAAAATAGAAGAAAAAACAAAAAAAAAAAAAAAAAAAAAAAAAATAAAAAAAAAAATTAAAAAAAAAAAAAAAAAAAAAAATAAAA
>Ga0209489_102143_pt1 | contig 40424 bp, 21 predicted proteins | sample SiratrowhiteBW_FD_187527 | JGI IMG/M metagenome (GOLD analysis project Ga0209489, IMG submission 187527) | Root nodule microbial communities of legume samples collected from California, USA - Siratro white BW (SPAdes) (version 2) | ecosystem: Host-associated > Plants > Roots > Nodule | place...
CTCTCTATATATATATATATATATATATATATATATATATATATATATATATATATATATATAATAATGATAATTCTTATTTCCAGCTATTTAAGTCCTTCTTGTTAGCTTCATTGCACATGGGAGAAAACAAATAAAGACAACAATTTTCAAGTGTACATTGTTATTTATTTCGATTGGTCAGTTCTTATTGAATGTATAGATCAATGTATTTAAGCCTCTCAGTTACGTACACAAATAGATATAATGATTTTTTTGTATATATTGTATTGATTTTGGAATGTGTGTCCATTTAAAGCAAAATATTAATTGTAAAATTCCGTTATAAATATGTATAAAATGCCTTTAGGTTCAAGTAGCTTTTTATATTTATTAAACAGGCTATTTTATAAGTGCTTATATTTGTTAAAAGAAATTCTATCTCACTATGCAGATAACTTTTTTTAATCTTGAATGATTATATCGTTTCATAACATTGTTATGAGGCTCTTACTTTTGTTGTTAATTGTATTTAATTACTTTTAAGTTCGCTCTCAATAATTTTTGGAAAAAATATTCATTGAATAAATTTAGTAAGAAATTAAAATCTTAAGGACCTAATTATACGATTTAGATGACATGAACATATACCTACTTGTGTTTTATTGAAAACAAAAACAAAATACTTAAAAATAATTCAAGTTAAACATGTTAGAACTTATTAACATTTAATTAAGTGAGAGAGATGTCAAATTATGTTTGGGAGAGAGAAAAAGAGAACTAGCTGATTTGATACATCAAAAGATGTTGTTGTAACTTTCTCTTTAAAAACTATAATTCTCTAGACTAGGAAGTTGCATTTTAATTACCAAAAGTTTTTTTTAAAGAAAAAATATTGACTAAACAGCCGTTGAACTTCAGTTTGAAGTGAAGCATGAGAATTAGTGGCTAAGAAATATTAGCATAAAAAAATAGCAAGAGATTAAGATATATTATCCTGAAAAGAATAGAAAGTTAAGAATAATTATTTTCTGTACTGCAATTATTATGAATCTATAAAAAATTAGAGTAGAGGTAGTTGGTATCTTTGTTGGATGATGAAGACATGTGGGAAGAACTTATCTGGACATACCTAAAATCAAATAGATTTTGAGCACAGTGAGGATCCAAGTGATCCTCACCACAAAATTCATTATAAAATATACCAATTAATTGAGCAGTTAATTAAATCTTATGTCATAACTATTATTATTCCAAGTTAGTGGCTAATATTGTCCTTCAGACCCACACACCTTCACCAATATAAACATAAACATTAATAATATGCAAATTATTTGACCTAAATTGATAAACTGTTGAAAGAAAACTCCAACAAAAAGGACCCTGCCCTTGTAATCTAGCTTTGTTTTTCTCTTGTAAAATTTCTAAAAATGTAAAATACTCTAAAAAAATATGCACCCACAAATAAACAAATCGATTCATTAGCTAAAGTTCAAAAATTTAAGCCCTAATTAATTAGGGCAAGTTAGAATTATTGAACCCTAACTTGAAGACGATTGATTATATATTATAGTACACATGTACAGTGATAGATGCCAGGCTTGATGACTTGTTGTATGGGACCAAATTTGGTTGGTCCTCTTTACAGGGTAGCTAGGATTAGAAATACATAGTGGACTTAATTTTCCAACCACCCTGCTATAACATGAACATGGACCAGCAAATATATATTAACAACTTGTAAGTTGTGATGATGAGAGTTAGAGGGAAAAAGGGTGAAGATGATGAGGATGGTGATGGTGAGAATTGACATGTATGCCACCCCACCTCTAATTCTGTGCATGTTCAGATTAATCTCATTGTTTTACTCATGTATGTGCATGATTATTTGATAATGAATTTTAATGAGGGAATTGTGAACAATATTTTAGATATTGATATTGGTTTTCAAATATCAAAATATGATTTTGTGGCTGGAAGAGTGGATATTAAAAAAAACATTTTTATTTTGGTTTGTGTGTGTAACCTGAGATTTGAGAATGACTATTTCACTGGACGGTGGCTGCTTCCAAAGTTCTAAAATTTTAAACTGAAATTCCATGACCTCAGCTTTTCACTTTAGCAGCAGAAGTTGTTTTGGCCTGTGCATCAGATATAGACGTTTGTTTCTGTTTCTTTTAAGAGTGTGTTTAGTTAGAGTGATTTTAGGTAATTTATTCTTTAAGACGATGAATTTGGGTTTCGGTAAATGATGATTATTTAGTTAATCTAATTTAAGAAGATGAATCAGAGAAAATTTGTAAAATGACATCTTGATTCATGTAAAAAGATTTAGAAAGATAAAATTAGAAATTATAAAATAATCCAAATGAAGTAAAAATTACTAAATATTCTTATAAGTGAGTGATATGATAACTTTAAAATAAAATAAATATAACAAAATATTTATTTTGAAATATTAATACATGATTAAAATAAAAAATATTTAATAAAAAAATACAAATATATATATATTAAAAAGAGAGCTTGTTCTGGTACTCATAATAATTCTCATACATATATTAATCTTACATGAGAATTTGAGATCAGAAATTAAGGTGAACGTCAGTTAAATATTTTTTCTCTCTTTTAGATTCAGAAACGTCTATTTTAAAAATAAAATCATGATAAATATTTTAAATTCTAAAATAAATAATATCTCATATAACAATAACATTAAACATAAAAGAAAATAAAACATATACAAAATTAAAAAAAAAAATCATTTCAATTTTGAGTATATCACTTCACATGACGTTTGTGATAACTAAGACCACAAAAGAGAAGTAAAGATTGAGAAAGTATCTCTCACTGCATTCAAATTTGTTACAAAAGAAGAAAAGCATGAGAATGAGATAAGATTTGTCTTCTTTTGCTTCTCTCAACAAAGAAAAAGAATCATTCGAAAAGCCAAAGTATGAGAAATGAAACGCTGGCACATCTTCCGAACCTTCTTCAATTACTATCAGCTGCTATTTACACCATGTTTTTCTTCTTCTTACTGTCTGCTTAAAAATGTACATAAATACTGTTCAAGGAAATTGAGTTTCGTTTAGATTTTTGAGTTTCGTTTAGATTTGAGAGAAATGTTTTAATAAAATATAAAAATAGTTATACTTGCCCGTATCCCATAAACTTCATATAACTCAGATGAAATGAATTAATTATCCATAGAATTGGTTGGTATCACTAATAAATTGGCTATCTATGTACAATATAATATAAATAATAATAAATAAGTTGTTAGGTAACTAATATAGCTTTATTTATTTTTTATATTTGAAAAATGACTCTAAAAATTTATGTAATCATATATTTATCAGAAGTTGGAGGATTATTTTCTTTTTAGTGTTCTTTTACACCCATTATTTTTATATTTTTTTTTTGTTAACTTCAATATTGAGGTGTCATGGGTAAGTGAATGATATAATCAACACCTATGAGAGCTGCAAAAGAAAATAAATACTCATAAATGAGTTATATGATGATATAATCACTTGAAAATATAAAAAGAAAATGAGTTTTACCTTAACCTTGAAAATGAGTTATATAATATATCTACTTAAAAACAAGTCTTATCTATTCAAAAATGAATATTAACTAATAAATGATACAATAAAATCACTTAAAAATAGGTGTTAGCCATTAAAAAATATACTTACCTCGAAAATAAGTTATAAGATATATCCACTAAACAAGTGTTTATCTACTTGAAGATTAGTCTTAACTTGAAAATAAATTATAAACACTTGAAAAAATTATTAAAAACTTAGAAATGATTTTAATCTTCAACAAAGTATACGATAGAACAAGTCATGGAAAAAATATATTACTCGAAGATAAGGTACAGTTCTCATAAATGAATCATAACTTACTTTAAAAAAGAAATTTTGCAAAAAAACTGTGTAAGTATTTTGGAACTTGTTTCTAACAAGTTCTGGAACAAGTATGCTTAACTTGATTTTTTAACAATTACTGTTCACAAGTTTAGGTTTTGATTACAACAAAGTTTCTACTTAGTTTAAATCAAATTAGACACAGAAGAAACAAAACAGAAGAACGAAACTTAAACAAATTTTTCATAGCAATACAAAAAGAAAAATTACAAAGGAATGGATTGAATTATCTATCAAACAAATCATTCTTGACCAATACAATTTTTTTAGTACCAACAGATTCTTCAATCTCCTCCTAAAGCCTACAAGCACTCTTCTCACCCACTTTTTGTTGAGCCTCTTTAAAGCTCAGCCAATTAGCCCTCTCTTCACAATATAATAAATGGGTTATCTTTTGTAATACCCAGTATAATATAAGTTGTAACAAATCCCACTTTGGTTAATAGTGTATCTTTATTCATGTCTTATATTCCAAAAAAACATACAAAAGGTCTTTATAATCATATCTTCACAATAACAATTAATGATCGCTCATACTGTTATTTAACACTCATTATTTTTATATGTTTTTATTTACTTAAGCAAAATAACATTATTTGCAACACAACATCATTTGCAAGTAAATTTTCATTTGGTTCTTTTCCATACTTCATTAGTATAAAGTTTCTTTGTAATCAGAATTCACAACTTAAGTTATACAGTTTGAAGTTCCAACTTCAATAACGGCTCAATCAGATACATCCAAATCCAGTTAAAAACAATATTAGAGCAAATTCTTCCTCTTACATGCTTTCTTCCGGCAGCTTTATAAGAAAAGTAAAAATATCATTTTATCCTCTTCATCTTCTTTTTCTACTTTTCATTTTTTTTCATCGTCTTTATCTCCTCTTTACCTTTTTAATCTTTTCAGTTGAATTTCCTTATTTTAAATTATGTAATCTAAAATGTAAAAAATCGTATTATGAATTATATAATTTAGAATTATAATTTTATCTTAAAATTTGAAATAAAAAAAATATACATTTCAGATTATATATTTCAAAATATAAATTTTAAAAAATATTTTAATATTTTTAAAAGTACAGATATGTAAGAAGAAAAGCATGGAGGTGCACGAAGAAGTACCCAATATTGGCAGGCAATGTGAAGACCAAAATATTTAGGCCCAGCTATTTGGACAATTAAACACAAAGGCCCAGTTCACCAACAAAGACTTACCACTGACGGATTCTTCCTGCCGCTCCATAATTTTAAGTATTACAATTTTAGTCATGAAAAAAAATCAAAATATTCTTAATATTAGAGAAATAGGTTAAAGACAGAGAAGAAGACAACGTGAAAATACAATCTTCACTGCAAGGTTTGTAAAGGTATAAGGTTGTGGCTACCAAAGACCACAGTGAAAGAATGTTCACAATTAGCAATAATAGAAATTTTTCAATGAATTAGAAATTATACAATCTATAAGTCTGAAATGAAATAAATGAGTTGCGGATTACATAATTTACAATTTATTTAAAAAATCATTCGTGTTTTGTCGAATGATTTACAGATTACATAATCTGCAATTCATTTAAATTTTAAAAATAAATTATGAATTAGGTATTCTGCAATTTGATTTTTTGAATGAATTACCGTTGCAAGTTTACAGTAGAAAAGAGCAAGGAGCACGAGGTGGAACAGGTGCAAGATGTGAAAGAGGTAGAAGAGATGAAAGAGGTAAAGGAGGAGCACGAAAGGTGGAGGTTAAAAGGTTTAGGATTTCAGTTAATAGGATAAAAGATAAGATTGGTTTAATGTATCTTTTTAAAGGATAAAAATGTAATTTCACATTTATTATGGAGGTGCAGGAAGATATTATGGAGAGGTGCAGCAATAAGCAGTCCTTACCACTGCCCAACTATTAGGTGCACTAGGCAATGCTATTTTTTCATCTGTTTTGCTATGCAACAAAACATGCACACTATAAGCAGAAAGAAAACCTAAAAGTAATGCTACACAATTCCAAGAGAAAACATTTTCCAACATGACCCATTACTAATAAACCGAATTTATTTTAGTAAAGGTATGAAGTTTACTAAATTAGTAACAGTGCCAAGTTTTATAAAATTTACATACAATCACGTAAAAATTATATAAAAAACCCTAAAAATCCAGGTGAATATATTTACATTGAAAATTATGTTAAAGATGTATCAAACCAAAACATTTCCGATTCAAGATATATATTAAATTTTACACTTATATAAAATTTCAATTCAAACCTTCATATCACCGCGCGTGAAACCATCACGAAGTATATTTATAAACTTTTAATAAACATCTCCAATAAACAAAAATAAAATAAACAACTATATAAACTAAAAGTAAATTATATAAACTAATATAAAAAAAAAAACATTGTAAAAAAGCTTTAACGATCAATTCCCAAAATTTTAAGAAAATAAACCTACTTAAAAAAACGTATACTTTTGTCGGACAACAATTGAACATCCATAGATTAAAATATGTGCATAATTCATTTCTTTGAGCTATCTTCGATTAATTTCCCTAAATCTGATTTTCACAATAAACAAACTATTCGAGCTTTGAGTTTCTAAATTTAATTACGAATAAACTATAAATTATTTCAGACAAATCCTCGGATTTCAACGAAACCAATCAAAATTTCAACTATTTAAATTCTATTGTTTATTTATTATCTGTTTCAAATATACTGCGGAGGAAAAATATAAAAAGATCACAAATGTCCACTGCGTCATTACCCAACCTGAAGAAACTTAAACTACTTCGATTAACATCAGTTTTTAAGTTATGACCTTTTTTTTTTTCATTTCCATTTCGTCCACAGGGATTAAATTAATTTTATACAAATAAAGACATTATACTCAACATAATGAACATAGTTTCTGAACCACTGCGTTACGGTACCATGGAAGCAAGCAGATACTGTCGTACATACATACTATTTGAACAGTTAAAAGGTAATTAAATAATAACATGCATCTTGAGATTTCAGTATAAAATTAAATAATATTAAACTCAACACAAATTGATAAAAAAAAAAAAAACTCATCATATTTAGTAAGTCAAACAAAGTCTGCATAAATTTTGTTACTAACATATCTAAAAAACAGTGGAACACTGTTTTATAGAAACCATAAGTTGATTTAAGTTTCTTCTCAAATCCAAACATCGGAACCCTTGTGGTTATGATTTAAGTTTTTACCACCATCAACTGCTAGATTAGATTGAAACGCAGTTAACAATTGCTCAAGATTAACACATTCTTCCACAAGGATAAGCCATTTCAATTCGTTGAGACCCTAGGCAACTTTAGATCGAAAGACAAGCAAAGCCTTCAATATTGATATCATATTGCACCCTTACATTCACACATACAACAAACTTCAACCAAGATCCAGAAAAACTACACGTTAGTGGACAAGACAACTACACAGATCATAGTACATTTACATTAACAAATAGTAAAAAGTCTGCAAATTCATATGAAAACGTCATTTTTTTGTGTGTATTAAGAAAACTTAAAAGTATAAAAAAGCATGCAGTCACAACTTGTATAAAGGATCCATGTATAGGGGGAACGCATGACGCAAGGCATCTATACTCAGTAAACAATCAAACTAGTCAAAAGTACTAAACCAATTTCTTACTAAACCAATCAAACTCATTCTTAATGCATGTTTATTCACACGATATCAGGAGCAAGATGCAATGCAACAATGTTAATGAACAAACTGAGTATACAGTAAGAAGGTACAAACAAAGGCTTCTGAGCAGAAAATGGACATTTAAACAGCAAATATCAACCAAACACTATAAAATCTTAAGTCCAAATGCCATAAATTTAACGACTAACTGTCAGGAAAAACATCACTCAACATTCATAACATAAAAATCAGATATAAAGAACCAATTCTGACATCTTAAGAAATTCATTATGTTCAATGCTGATTGAGCAACATCCAATGTTACTTAAAACTGGACACTAAAATAACCTGATATGGAATGAAGAGCATTTCGCAATGTTTGCACAAACCATACACTTACACAATTCTCAAAATAAACACAATTAAATTAGTCAACAGGAAAATGGTGAGTTTCTACGCATCCCAGTAGAACTTATCCTATCTGCACGTGATAAAATGCTTTAGGAAACTCATTGGCTAAGACTATCATTAAGCATTTTCAATGTTAACTTATCTAAAACAGAAAATCAATTCATCAAACAACTCATTCCAATTACTCAAATAAAAAAAATAGAATGACTGCAAACAAAGCAAATACGACACAATCAATTGCCCAAGTAATTAATTACCGGAATAATGAACAGTATAATTAAACCTACAAGTACATCCCAATCAACACTCATTTCAAGGTGTTAAAAAGAAAAATTCAACACGAATTCCAACTTACCTAATGAATACCAGCAGACCAAACAAAGGAAAATATACGCAAAATAAACTACAATCCATTGACAAAATTATATCGAAAAACATATCATTTTATGAGCAGAAGTAAACTAATAAGCCCATGATAAATCTCTCGAAACCATCTAAATTATCCAAAACATTAAATAAACTTAAACAAAAAGTTCAATAGTTGCCCCAAATTTATATAATAAAAAGAAACACGAAACAAACAGAGGTAAGAGAAAAAGAGTAACAAAGCCTTCTTCCTCCTCAATCAAGAGGGACCTCAACATCACCATCGGTGATCTCCTGCTGCAAGTCTTTAGGATCCTTTCCATCAACGGTGCATCCCACGGAGACGCAAGTCCCGAGAATCTCCTTAATCGACCCGCTAAGGTCCTTCGCCATTGACCTCGGCCTCATAATCCTAGCGATCTCGATGACGTCATCGAGCGAGATATTTCCGTTATGCTTAATGTTTTTGGTCTTCTTCCTGTCGCGCTCGGGCTCCTTCAGGGCCTTGATGACTAGCGCCGCCGCAGAGGGAACCACCGTGACTTTGGCCTGACGGTTCTGCACGGTGAGCTTGACGGTGACTCTGAGACCCTTCCAGTCCTTGGCGGTTTCCTTAGCGATGTCTTCTCCGATCTTTTTGGGAGAGAGACCGAGGGGACCGATCTTAGGAGCGAGCGAACTCGCCGCGCCGACCTCGCCACCGGTGACCCGGACGAAGACGTCGACGACCTGGGATGGATCGAACTTCGGCGGCATTGTGTTGCAGTGATGGAAGAGGAAGAAAGAGTGTTAGGGTTTGCGAGTGAGAATGAGGCGAAGCAGAGAGAAGAGAAACTAAGAGTGGGTTATATATATAAGGTATAATGGGAATTAGGGTTTTTGAAGGTCCATTTTGCACTCGCAGTAAGGACCAATTTTGTAACTAGCACTGGAATTTCTGAGATGCAAGTAAGGATAAATCAGTCTTTTACTCTACGGCACTTTCATTTTGGTCCACTCAAAAAGTGGGCTTTTTTTTTTATTGACAAATTGGACTCTATTTTTAACCCTACCGTATATTGTTCCAATCCTACTACTTACACTCCCCTTTTTTCTAAAAGAAACTCCCTCTCAATTCTTTTATTTAATATTAAGATAGTATTTTTACTTTTATTTGCTCTCTTTTGTTTATGTAGGGGAAAGTAACTTAAAAATGTTAAGAAAATAATTTTTTTAAGGAAAATACTGTGAAAAATGTTAAGAAAACAGAATATATTATGGAAAGTGCATCCTAGTATGTGAAAGAGATCAAAATGTTTTTCGGGAGATTTTTTAAAAATACTTCTTTTATGCTTGAAAAGTGGTTTATAGAACACTTTTTATATTTTTCATGTTAATAAAATATTCAAAATGTTAATAAAATTGTGCCTTCAAAGCATGTTCGGAAATATATATATATTCTTAAAAGTATTCTCTCAAATATTAAGAAAAAAGAGTGTATAATAAAATATGTTTTCAATGGCAAATAAAGCATTCTAAAAAGAATTATAAACTTTTTTTTTCCTTCTTTTTTAAATTTCATAATATATTTTTTAAAACACGATTTTGTTTCCTTAATATTTCAAACGGTATTTTCCAAGACATTAAATTTAATTATATTGTGTAAAACACTGTTCAAGATGCACCAAATGCAAATAAAAGGAGAATCCTTCTTCCTGCACTTCCATTACTTTATTCTGTCAAAATATTAAAAATATCATTTATAAATTGTATAATTTAAAATATAAAAAAATATCTTCAAGATTATATTTTGAATTATATAAATTTGTACAATCTAAATCATATTTTTCATTTTAAATTATATAATTTAAAATATATTTTTTATTTTAAATTGTATAATCTAAAATATAGAAAAAAAATTACATTTATTTAATTTTTTTGAAAGGTTTAATAATTAATTTGATGTGTGTCTATAAAGGTTGTGTGTCTATAAAAGTGTAGGAAGAATGCGTCTAAAACGGGTGTAGACAGTAAATGAAATAGCAAGAGCGTATTTGTTGCACTTGGGCTAAAATATTCTCTTCGTGGATTCTTTTTATTTTTATTAATATTTTAATCCTTTATTCTAACTTTCACTTGCTTTTGTTTTATACATTTTATAATTTTCTTGCCTCCATTTTTATATCGAAATTCAGAATTGGGGTATTCTGATATTAGACACATGTAAAATAATCATCATTTTTAATAATAAAAAGGAAAATTATAATAAAAAGCAATTACATATTCACATATAAAATTTTTATGCAAATATTATAATACTAAACTCTTAAATAGAACAATATGTAATCATGTATTCAAATCCTGATTTGAATCCTAGCAAATTACCTCCTCAAAGTCAAAATGAAAATTTGAAAATTTATCATTAAATTCACTTTTTTTTCTTGGTGGAATATAATGTAGAGAACATTATGAAAATGTGATACATACTATGTGTATTCTTTGCATTTCATTTTAAGTTGGTTGGAAATATTTTAAGTTATTTGGTAGATATAATGTTTGAATTATAAACTAAAAATATAATTGACTTTAAACAAATAAAAACTATGATACTTAAAAAGTAATTTGCAAAAATAAAATTAAATCACTCAAAAATGTTTTTACCCATAATTTAATTCAAATTGTTTAAGAGTGAAGTTGTATGAGTTTGATTTAACATATATATATATATATATATATATATATATATATATATATATAAAATACTTTTTTAGTAGAATAAGTATCATGTCTTTAATTGGTTTTACTAGTCAAATGCTTATCCATATAAATGATTCCATTTATTATTATTTATTGCTCTATGTTATGGTTACTGGGGAAAAAGAAAGAACACATCATGATGTTATATGCTCTTTATTATTATTTTATTGTAATCATCAGTCATGATAAGTTCTCTTTGGTGTTGGTATAAAACAAAAACACTTGTATGGTTATGCATGGTGAGTCGCAATTTTGGGGACCCCTAAAAGTGGCATGAATGAAGTGTTCTATTCAGTGCTTTACTGTATATTTTGTGTTGTGAGAGAGATGGATAAAGAGCCAAAACTAAGTTCTATTGACAAAAGAGATAGAATTGTAAGCCCCTTTCATTTTTGGAAGGAATGGGGAAAGAGGAATAGTAAAGGAAGAGGAAAATCAAAATCAAAATTAATTATATGACAAAAAAACTAAAATAAATAAATAAAAAGTAAAAAAGGTAAAACGATATATATATATATATATATATATATGTATATATTAATTTTTATTAAAATAATGATAATTTATTATATTTTAAATATATTTAAAAATGATAATATCTTGAATTTTTTTTCAAAGTATCCGAAAGAAGAATTTGATGAATAATCTTAATACGTAGGTTGACATACAAAATCCAACATTTAAAAATAATTAAAAAGAATAAAAAAATGAAATATACTTTAATGTGTTGAATAGTTATAAAAATTTTGATGAGTACTAGAATGTAAGTTTTAAAGTTAAAAAAGAATAACAATATTTTAAATAAAAATATACTAGTATAAAAATGTGAAATTATGCTGTTTATTTATAATACTATTTTTTAAAATATTTTAATGATTGTTTAAGTTAATTATAGGAATAATTAATGTATACAGTCTTTTATTTGATGGTATTAGAATGTGTCTATCTCGCTATAGACTTTTGTGTTAAACTTTTATCTTATTTGTGAATTTTCTATCCTCTTATGTGAGAGTGGATTAAGAAGTATTTATAAATAGTTATTAAAAGAAGTAAGGTCAAAATCAAAGAAAAGATGGAAAAAGTAGGAATAAGGTTTTGCATGTACAAACTCAATGTTAATTTGTAAGTCTCACGTATTAAAGAAATAAGTTCACAACTTATCCCTTTCTGGCTTTTTTTTTTCATTTTCGTATACTTTTTTATAATAATGTTTAAAATAGGCAAAAAAATATTTATTTATTAGATATAGATTTTACATTAAAAAATCTTTTAATAAAGATATTATTGGTCAAATACAAATGACATGACGATTTTAATTAAAAACATTAATTAAAATATCTTATTACTTCCTAAACTCATAAATTTGTAACCATTTTTCTTTTATTTGATACTATAATTTTTACATTTAACAATTAAAAAAATAATTAAATAATAAAAATTAACAAAATTTTAACAGAATAATTAAGACAAACAAATTTATTTTAATTTAAAACTAAATAATATAATGATTATAAGAAGAAGAATTATTTTAATTAAATCCATATGAATTTAATTTAAATAATAATAATAATAATTTAATGATTATTTTTAAGAAATAATAATAATAGTAATAATATCCTAAAAAATTAATTAAAATAATAATAATAATGATTATAATAATAATAATAACAATATAATAAATTTTATAAATAAATAAAATAATATTTAAATAATATAATATTTATCATTAGTGTTTCACCTATCAGAAAGGAACCATGAACATACACTCTAAATATTATAGTATGAACTATTTATCAAATTATAATAAACTATCATTGATAAATAATTGATATTATATTATTAAATTTTATTTTTTTTTTTGTTTATAAAAATTATTATATTATAATTATAATAATCATTATTATTGTTATTATTTTAATTAAAATTGTTAGAATATTATTACTATTATTATTATCATTTCTTTGAAAATAATTATTAAATAATCATTATTATTATTATTTAAATTAAATTCATATAAATTTAATTAAAATAATTCTTATTCTTCTTATTATTGTCATTATATTATTTTAGTTTAAATTAAAATAAATTTGTTTGTCTTAATTGTTTTCTTATAGTTTTATTAATTATTATCATTTAATTATTTTTTTAAATGTTAAACGTAATAAATATAGTGTGAAATAAAAATGAAAAATAGTTACAGAAAAATGAGTGTAGGAATGAATGAGATTTTAATTAATGTCTTTAATTCAAAACACAATATTCACTTGTATTTGATCAGCCTAAAATCATATTTTCATTGAAGAATTTTTTAATATAAAATCCTATCTAGCTTCCAGAATTTACCCATTTTAATAAATAAATATTTTTTTGCCCATTTTAGATATTATTATGAAAAAAGTACACAAAAATGAAAAAAAACGTCACTTTCCATAAAACACATATAAGTGAAGTTGTGACGTTCTTAATTATTTATATATATATATATTAGTTTAGGTGAAATTGTAAAAAAGATATTAGTAGAAGTAAAATACAATGTAACTATAAATAAAAAAATATTTAATTCTACGATCCAGTACATTTTTATTAAATAAATTTATTACTTTTATTCTATATCCATATACTATAAGCTTCCTATGAAGCTTCTTTGAGCATATTTGATAAGTTTATATAAAAAAAATGAATAAGTGAGGTATACTTATTTTAAAATAATATAGTACTAAAAAAATTAGTTCATCAAACGATAAATTGCAAAGAGTATGTATTACTTAATTTAAGCAGTAAACAAAATCTTGCTTTTTTTTGTTTTTAGGAGAATTTTTAGAAAATTATACTCTAATATTAAAATATCATCATAAGTAATATCCAAAATAAATAGTTGGGATAAATAAATAATTACAACACCACTTTCTAACCACCAAAATAATATCTTTTAGTTATTTAAATTTAAATTCGTAAGGATCAAATCCTTCACTTGCATATATTTCAATAAAGTACATTATGATTATAAGACTCATCCACAAAATAGAACTAAAACACATAAGTGCAGTATAATCAAAAACCACTTTATATAAAGATCAATAAATGTTTCTTAAGGGGTGAGGTTTAGGGGTACCTCACCAAAATATAAAAATAGATATTATATGTACCAATATCTCTTTTTCCTTATCTTGAAAGTTTAGAGCAGAATCTTCTTTTTTATCTCTTTCCCAAGTTTTTTTTCTTAAGTATTTTTCTTTTGTTTTTTGTGTGTTCTGCACAATCTCAAATTCTCTATTTATAAAGGGTTGGTACTCATTTTCTATGGTTTAATTTTAATTATATAATTATGATTTAATTGGATTCTAAGAATTTAGTTTTACTTTAGATGATATAAGTAGTGAAATAAAAGTTGATGTGACAATAATAAATATTGAGAAGTAGAGTCCACTTAGTTATTCCTTATAAAAATTAAATGTTCATAGATATTTATCTTTTGAAGTTTTATCTCTTTAAGAGATAAGTTATTTACTCTTTTCATGAAATTATTTCTCAACTCTTTTATGTAGTCTAAATGATAGATTTTATATATAGAACATTTTAATTAATTGTGACAGTATTATGGCATCAAACGATAGATTATAACATCAAACCAATAGGTGATAGACTGTGACATCAACTGATAAACAATATAGTATGACATCGTACCATAGACAATAGACTATGAAATTAAGACAATAGACTATGAAATTAAGCGATAAACAATAAAACATAACATTAAATGATAGACAAATTACATCATTTATTTCATTTTTTTACCTTTAAAACAATATAATTAAAATATAATTTATATAACTGCAAATTGTATTAGATTATTTGAAAGTATAAGAGATAGTATATGCTTCTAATAAATTATTAGTTGGTATTTAGAAATGTATTATATTATATGTAGGTGTACACATATATTTAAGTATGATCATACTACATATTTTGAGATGTTACAAAACTTATAAACACAACTTTGATTAAGAATACATATTTTGTGATATTTTTTGAAAAAAGTGCAAGTTTTCCTGTTCATTCAAAAAGTTTTTTCTATTGAAGTGGTGACTCTTTCCTTCTTGCTTATCCTTTGTAATGCTTAGAGGCTATAAGTTCAACCAGCTTTTGGGAGAAACAAGTTTAAGTATTCAAGCTTCTAAGAAAGAAGTCAAAACTTCCACTCAACTTTGCTTTCAGAAGAAACCTCTTTCGAGTAAGAATCAATTCGTTCAATTCTTAGTTATTTTCTTTCATTGTTTTTCTACATTATGACTTATTTTTTTCACTATTATGAAAAACAATACTAACAACTCTTATCACCTTTAACATATAATAACATCTCCCAAAATCGTATTTATTGTCAAACCTAACCTTACATTCCACTAACCATATACAACCAATAACATATAAAAAATATTCTCATTTCACAAAGAAATATATAAAAAAAAAAACTTTTAGTGAATCTCAGTCCCTACTTTTTAAGACAACTAAAATTTTTCCATAATTCAAATAAGGATTATACTCAATCTCTCTCATATTTCACAACCTTCTTTAAGCATCAATAATACTAAAATATTGTTTCAAGAACCAAAATGCTAAGTTATCATAAGAATCACACTTCCACAAGGTTTTTTCAATATTATGTTCATGATGGCTTCATAATTCCTTCCAAAACTTGAATCCTTCTTCCATCTCCGAACCAACCCTCATACAAATCTTAAAACACTCATCCCAACCTAACCACCTTACCTAAATCACCAATAATGTCATAATAGTTTACCTTTCATCATCAGAGATTGTTCTTTTTGTTACTTTGAGCTTTTGAAGTTAATAATTTAGATTTACCCCCTCTAAGCATTACCAATAAGGTTTACATTCCTTTTGCCATTAAGTATTATCATACACACCCTTATTGTTAAAATTTCTAATGAAATTTTTAACACCTTCTTTCTTTTGTCTCTTTCATCCATTGCCTATATATTTCACAACACCACAATTTCTCAATCTATGACAACCTCCTTGTGCCACCACGTATTTCTCCTCTTAGCATCATAAATCCTTCGTGTATAAGTTAATTATTAAATTATTATTTTATTTAAACTAATAATTTTTGAAATTACCGACACATATGTATCTGTCAATAAAATATCATCACTTTCTAATTTTAACAATTAATAATTTGACAATCAATTTAATCAGACAGATCAAATTCATCAATAATTACTAATGAATTTTATTAACAAATAATTTAATGTCCAATTTACTTATGAATGAATTAAGTGTCAACTTATCCAACAATAAAATTTATTGATAAATTGACTATTGACTGTTAACTTATTTGTTGATAAATTGAATATCAATTTATTCATCACTAAAATTTGTTGATATTTATCAACAAATTTGATTTTAATGATAAAATAATTTAATAATAATAATGTTGATGATGATGGTAATAATAATAATAATAATGATAACTACTAATAATAAAAATAATTACGATAATAGCAATAATAATAATTTTTAAGAGTAATATTGTTAAGAAGAAAAAGAAAAAAATAAGAATAATAAAAAGAATATTTCTAATATAATAGTTAGAGGCTGTATACTTACTTGAAGGACATGAATGAATTTCTGGTGTACTTCTTTTAATAATCAAGTATACGTGTAATATTTACCGTCTAAAGTTTAAGGTTAATAAAGTTAAATAATAGAAAACCTATATTGCATTGAGTTAATAAATATCATATTACCGGATTTTATTTTAAGTTTAATGGTCAATGGACGATGTCTTGAATACTTAACAAGCGAGTAAAATATCATTATCAATAATAATCAAAATATATTAATTAATATTTTTATTGTTTTTCTTTATAATTTATAAAAATAATAAGTAAAAAGTAACATATATTTAATATTTTTTCATAGTATATTTTTCTCACTTAATATATAAAATAATTAAAAACACATAATAGACATAAAGATATAACATTACTTGCTGATATATAAAGTTGAATAATACTATATATACTAAGTAAAACATATGTGCTTTTACACATATGTATTTGCGTTTTCATTATATTAAAATAATATAATTTTATAATTTTTAAAAATTTTATTATTTTTATGAGTAATTAAAATATAGAAATAATATAATTTAAAATAGACATCTAATTTTTAAAAATAATATTAAAAATATATAATAATTATTTTAATAAAAATATTTTATTATTTTAAAATAAAAGAAGCTATTCAATTACTTATTTAAATAAAATGTTTTTTATTTATTAAATAATATATTTATCTAATTAAAGGATCACATTAAAAAACCCATCTTTATTATATAATGTTATATATAAGACAAAATTTTACATAGGTATGTTTAATAGTGAAAAATAATAAATGAACTTCTTCGTAAACTAAAATTCATTTATGATAGAAATTCTCTTACATAATTTTTTTAGTTTACATATAAGATCATTTATCCTATATATATATATATATATATATATATATATATATATATATATATATATATATATATATTTTAAAAAGTGCTTCTAAATCTACTAATAACAATTTAAACTTGTTAATCATATTAGAATATCCCAATTTAGTGATTTGATTTTTGTTCACACCTCAAAAAAAATTTACGTCTAAAAGAAAAATGCCAAAGAAAAAAATCAAACGAGTAGGGTTTATGTTATGAAAAACATCAAATTTAGGTTTCAATCTGATGTATGTGAAAATCAAACATAATCTGACAAGACATGACAAATTAATAAATCATCGTGTGTTTTATATATAATTAAAAATTTTAGTCTACCTAATTGGAATGATATGTGAATTTATCCTTTTACATTTTTTATATGATATATGATTTTATCATTTAAAAAAGTAAATATAGTATTTTGTATAGATTTTTTCCCCTGAAATGCACAGATTTTAATTTATTTCCTCAATGTCTTCCCAACTTAGATCAATGAAATGATTGTTTTCTAAAACTCACGAATTGAAATATATATTTCACTTAAAATAAAATAAAAAATAGAGTTTTATCTGTTCAAACTATAATCTCGTACCTTATAAAATCTCTATCAAATTCCTACTACATTTATAACTTCTAAAAATTCATTATAAAACTATTGTAAACTTCTTAAATACTCAAACAAATAATAATTTCAGGATTATGGTAAAATATAATTGTTGAGTGACTAAACCTGAAAAAAAAATGAATATATCAAAATTGTACACAATTTAATTAAAAAAATTACAATATAATGAAAACTAAGATATATATATATATATATATATATATATATATATATATATATATGTTCGATAATATAAATGAATTATCAAATATTTAGTAATTATAATTTATTTAAAACATTAAAATTTTTATTAAACCTTTAATATGTAATGAATATTAAACGAGATACATGTTAATAAAAAGGAAATCGGTATATCAAATTGTATTTTTAACTTAAATTTTAAATATAAATTTACTTATCTAAATGATAAATGTTGATTGCGGATTCAGGAGTCCTTCCAAAAAATAAAAAAAAATGACAAAAAGATATTAAAACAAGTTGCATTTGGATAAGTCCTCAAATTCGTTTTCATTAAAAAATAATGTCGGAAAACCAGTTTATTTCATAGGCTTTTTCAATACTTAACCTGGGTTGCATAAAAGTTTGACTTCGTACATAAGCCTATTTAAAAAATTATTGTTATAAAATCTCTAGAATTCGTAGAATTGTTGTTTTATTAGTCTAAATATGTTAATTAATAGTTAAATTATATATGCAATAATGTAAATAACAAAAAAAAAATAGTATAAACCGACAATTTTTTAAAATTTATTTTACAATAAAATCTTTAAATGAAGCGTAAATATATTCTTTAATACTTTTTTAAGTTTAACTTTTTTATGTAAGTCAACGTGTATAATAATTTATACAAAAAAATTATAATTTTAATATATTACAAAATTTTAATATAATAAAAATATATAAATAATTATTTTTTGTATTTATTTAAATAGATCATTCTGTTAAACATAAGAAAGAACAAAATTGAGTGTCCTAAAACATTTGATGTAAACTAAGTGGTAAATTAAGATCTTATTTTCAAAATTTGAATAATTCCTCCTTAATCTAAGCCTAATTAAATTATGTACAGGTGAAATTTACATTTATTTAAATAGTTATTTATATAATGTAATTTGATTATATTTTAAAAGAATGTAATATTATTCAACTCTATATATAAATAACACAATAAGTTACAGTAATACTAATTTAAGAAATGAATTTTAATCTAACACCTGAAAAATAAGGTACATATTGATACGCGAGTTTCCAAAAGAAAATTCAAAGAAACAATATAAAAATGTTCTTAAATTATATAAATAGGGTTAAGCGAGAAAAACATGTACAGTATCTTTTAGAGTATTATTTATTTATGTTTAAAAAAAAAAAAGTATGCATAGTTTAAGACAAAAATAATATATATTTATATAAAAATAATGGGATCATTACAATAAACAAGAATATCCGCGAGTTATGCGGGTCATGAACTGATCCGAGTCTACACCGGATTAAGAAAAAGGGTCTGATTTGGACCGGGTCAACCCGGAAGCGCTATTCGGATCCGATGCCTTTGTCTCAGCTTCATTGGTTAACCCCAAGAGAACAGCGTCCGACATGGCACCCGTGTTGGGTATCAAAAGGTCGTGGTCGTTTTCAGACAGCGCGTCAGGGTCAACTTCCATCTCTGGGAAATCGGGTTCGGCGGCGGCGACCGTTTCCTCGTTTTCCGGCGTGCCGGACCTCAACGACGTGGTGGAAAGCTCAGAAGTCGATGAACACGCGTTTTCCATTTTGATACAAGAAACAGCTTCATGGGTTTCGGGTAAAAGGGTCGGAGATGGCTTGGTTCGGGTGCTGCCGGCGAGCGAGTTCCGGTGAACGGGTTTGGCGTGTTTGTGGTCGCCGGTGTAGGTGATGATGAACGTGTTGGCTTCGGTGGTGCTTCGCTCCACTTGCTTTCTCGCAGCACAGCCTTTGCAGCTACTGCACCTGTAATAGTTCCTATGAAATAACAATTCTTAGACGAGTTTCATGTGATAAAAATGGGATTCGAAGCATAATGTTCAGAATATATTATACTATGAGCTGATGAGAGAATGTTTCATGTATCTACATATATGTGTTTGATTATTTGCTTACCTTGGATATGGAGAGCCCTTGATTGGTTTTTGACCATATTTTCGCCATGCCCATGAATCTGCTGAGAGGTTTTCTGCGGTTACATGACACACCATTTTCTTCAGGTGGTTTTTTCTGTAGAAAAAAGAAAAATGGAAAATTGATGTAAGAACTGGTGGGTTCATCATATGGGGTTTTGTGTATGGGAAAAAAGTTTGAGTTTTTATTTTTTTGAGACTGAGCAAAGTGCGTTTTTTATCGGGAATTGAAATGATTTACCTCTTTCTTGATCTGGGTGCTTGTGGTTGTGTGGTTGGTGAGAGGATGGGACTTGTTTGGGGTGCTTGAAGTTGTGGCTGGTTTTGCTTTTGTTGCTGTTGTTCTGGGGTTGGGGGTTGATGTTGTTGTTGTTGGTGGTGGGGATGGTGACGGTGTTGGAATCTGTCAAAAGCAGTAGTGGAGGGTTCTCCAATGGAGGTGTGATTTGTGGGAGGAGGAGCTAGATGATGGCGATGACCTTGTTGTATATGGTGTTGTCCAATGAATCCCGCAACCTCAGAAAAAGTGGAATTGGGATTGATGCCAACACCACTAGTGATAGTGCTAGAAATGGTGGTGGTGTGGGTGGGGTTGAAGTTTATTAGCAACTGGTGAAGCTCTTGAAACTCATTGGTTGGTGGCTGCACAAGATTGGGGAAAGAGAATGAGCCATTCTCTTGGCTCACATCCAAGCAAGAGGCAGTGTTTGGAGATCTAGGAGTGGTGGTGGAAGCTATGGTGGGTGGGTTTTCTGTGTTTGTGGTGGCAGTAAATTTGGCAGCTTTACAACTTCTAACGACGGCAAAGAGATCCCAATCCTCGTTAGTCATTTTGGAGAGAAGAATAGGTTAGTGGGTGTGCCTAGAAATCCTCACAGAACAAATCTCAGTTGTGTTTGGTGCTCTTGAGACAACAGCTGCAAGAGGGCAAAGGTGAAATTTGGAGGCACAACGCTGACTTTTTGAATGAACCAAAAATCTTGTTTAAGAGAGAGAGAGAGAGTATTCTATGGTGGAGCACTGACCCAGTTGAGTTAATTGTTAATTATTTATACTGAGAGGGAAAATGGATTCTATAAGAAAAGGATAAAGATGAAAAGTAGATATGAAAGTGAGACTGTTTTGTTATTGCTTTTTTAATTCCCTCATGGATTTAGGATTTTTTTTTTTTTGTTTCTCAGGGCTTTTGGATTGACTTTAGTATAATGTCAAAGGGGACCCAACCAAAGGTGGGAGCAACCTAAGGAAGATGCTTCCTTCCTTAGATGCCTATGTTTGTTGTCTATGTCAGCCCTACCACTAAGCACACTTTCTTCAAGCAATTTTTATATACATTTATTATTTCATATTTGTATAAGTTAATTAAAAACACAAGTCATAATCTCTTTTAATTACTTATTCACATTTTTAATATTTATTATCTGTATATTTTCATTGAGTATGTGTAAGGAAAATGTTTCATACCCAAAATAGTTATCAGTTACATTTAGAGAGAGGATAAGTAAAAAAAATGATAAATCTATAACGTATATGATATAAGATACAACAACTGAAAAAAAAAAGATATATATATATATATATATATATATATATATATATATATATAACATATTGAAATATTGAAAGTTCTAACTTTTTAATGTCTAATTTAATAAACCCTCATCCTATTTTCACAATAATATTAAATTTAAAATAAAAATATGTTGTTATCACTCTCTTCATTTGTTTTATTTTGGATAATATTATCATCTCTATTCCTTAAAACTGTGTTTATTAAACTTACTTAAAAATACAATTTGGGTTAGAGTAACCGAAAGTTATTAAGAATAAATATACTTATGGTGTAATTTGATCTAAAAAATCACTCCCACTATAGTAAGAAAAAATGTGCAGTGTGGTTAAATTAAATTAAATTAATTAAGCCATTTGAACTGAATTAAACTAAACTTTTCCATTTGGATATAAGTTTGGTTACTGTGACTTTATAACAATTTTTATACACAGTATTTGTTGAATAACCATCAACTGCACTAACAGTAAACTATTTTCAGACAAAAAAAAAAGTTACCTATTAATTACTGTCAATCATTGCACAAATATAGTAATACATTTATATTATATTTAGAGTAAATTTGTCATGAAAAGACAATTAATTCTATACTTACAATAACTAAGATGCTTAAGGACTTAAAAGTCAACCGCACACACAATGTTATGTTTCTAATAGAGTCAGTAATACTAAAAATAATTTTAATTTAAAATGTAATACTAAAAATAATTTTAATTGAAAATATCAAAATGTTTATCATATATAAATTAAAGTATTTAATTTTCAAATGATTTAATAAATAATAAATAAATAAAATATACTATTATAGTTCAGTTTGATTTGACTTTTTTTTTATTTTAAACAATTAATTAAATAAAATTACATAATTTGAAAAAGAAAAACAATATAATGAAGTTTTGTTTTTTTTTTCATTTATAGTTTTTTCATTTTTAAGTTGAGTTACTTTTATTTTAAATCTCATAAAAGGAGTTTTTCTAAAACATTGATACTTAGTGATAAGAGTTGAGATGCACTGGGTTAAATTCATTCACTTTTAAAAGCTCATAAATAACTTAAGTTAGATTCATGTACCAAATAATCAATCTGTAATAATCAAACTAAACTCAATTGGGTAATCTATTTTAAAAGTTTTAATAATTACTTATCAAAATAAGGAGTTTATGAAACCTCCTATATTAACTATATTATTTGGTCATATTTATCTTACAAGTAAAACATCTTTTTTGTTTCAAAATATAATCACGCAAATATAAAAAAAAAAAAATTTACTACTAAAAGAAATTACATTCCCTGTTCATCATCATGAAATGTTGCAATATCATTGTTTATTTCAACTATTGAAAACCTCTTACCGTGTTTATAGCATATCAACAATAACAAATATAACTATTTGAATAAAAAAATATTTTCATTTATTTTGATATTACTTATTGGTTGGTTCACGGCTTTATTAAAAAATATATAAAAAGGACATTACATGCACATATGAGGTTTTGTGACGATGTAGAAGTAAATTAGCATGACATATAAATAAATCAATAAGAATATAATTATAAAAAAAGTTATGAGTTTAGAGTTTAGGATATATCATCATACTTGTGTTAACAAAATAATTAACTAGTAATATATAGTGATAATCAATTTAAAATTTTTCTATATGAGTAAATATTAAAAGTTTGTCATTTATATATAATGTATTTACTAAGGAGAATGTGACTAGGAAATGTGCTGCTGAGTACTTGTAAGGTGTCAGATAGACATGAATCTATCATTATTCATTTATAAAGCTTCTATTTATTGAGTCAAAGACAGAGTATGAAAAACAAGGTTCCAGATAGACATGAATCTATCATTATTCATTTATAAAGCTTCTATTTATTGAGTCAAAGACAGAGTATGAAAAACAATATGGATGACTATTGTGTCGGAGATATGAAACCATATAAACAAGGTGGATAGTGGATGCTGAAGAGATATTTAGTTTAGCACAACTAAAGGGCTGATTATAGCTTAAGTATAAGATGATAATAACTTCATTCTCATATTCGGATTGACACTTTTTTCTAGTGAAGTGTCTTCAATCTTTAGTCTAGTCAAATTTAAATCGTGAAAGATGTATATAATGGGGGCTCTGGCGAGTGAGTATCTGGATCTATTAATATAGCAGAATAAGAGTATGTTTGTTTTGCAAGTACATATAGTTTGGGAGAGAGGATTAAACCCATAAGCTGAGAGGAGCAAAAGAATCAGAGAGAGCGTGGGAATATCGTTATAAGCACGCCATGTATTATTGTTATATAGTTGATTGTATACTATTGTAGTAGGCCATCGTGCAACTCTATTGTATTTGGTTTTTTCACCATGGGCCTAGATTTATAATGTAAGTTGCCCATATTTGCACCTGTATCATTTGGTGGTGCCACTCGATTGAGCTCTACCTTATTATGTTTAGTTTGGTATACTTTAATATGAGAAAAGTGTATAGGATGAATTGTCGTACAATTTCAAGTTTTGATAGGTTGTATAAGAGTCAGAATATCCCTGAATCGTGTCTTTTAATTTAATTTATTTTTGACTATTAAAAAAAATCATTTATTATAAAATTTATATTAATTAAATCTATATCCTGTACCATTTTTATTGATGATATTTTAGCATGATAATACTTGAAGGTAAGATAGGTTATAGAATATTATAATAAGGGTTGATATATTATTGTATGATTGATTATTAACTAAATTTCTAAAATTTAAAAAGACCCTTCCTAGAAACAGCCAAGTGTGTATGCTACATTATAGTAAAATAATTAGACTATAGTATGCAAATTAGGCTACCATATTTAACATGGCATATGTTTCCAATGCAAAAAATCCAGCATTTCTATGTTAAGATCCGATAATATTAACAGTATAGTTTAATTTTATATTAACCATAAATTAATTTTATATTAACCATAAATTTCAGAAAAATTCCTTGAAGACAATATTGATTATTGTTTTTAAGACATTCCTTATTGCTCATGTATTAAAATCTTCGATATTTTTTTTCTTCTATTTGTTTTAAACCAAACGATAAAGTTTAGGGTCAGTTGGCGGAAAATGATAGGAGTGAGGTCCTACATCATGTGCCATTGTGCTCCTTAATCTTTCTCCAAATCATTGCACGCCACGTGTCCTACATATTTCTACATTAACGCGTTTAAATAGGATCGAATAATCGCACTTGTCCTCTCCCTCACACAATGAACCAACTTTTTATTTTTCTTTATCATGTATTATCAATCATTTCGATATATAATTCAATATTAAATATAAATATTTTTTATTGGAGTTCAATGTTGATTTGCTTTATTGTAAATAATTAATCTTTTTCACTAGTTCAGTGTATGCTTATTTGGATTAAATTCCTTCTAGTGCAATAGTGATATTAACATATAATTTTTTTTACAACAAACGAAGATAACAAATGGAAGCATATATAAATTTAAATGGTTTACATAGAAATAAAATGACCAATAATTTTGCATTAAGTGCTATGAAAGTCTTTTTATGGTAAACTAACTTGTATTTGGCAAACGAGTCTATGTAAGTTGATTGAGTGGTGTGCCTAAGTTATTGTAAGTATCCATACAACCAATCACATATAGTCATTAAGTCTATCACCCACCATCCCAGATCATCACATGCCTTTATTTGAATATTAGGTAAAAACAAATATATTTCTCTCTTTTCTTTTTATCAGAAACAAATATTTTTCTATAACTGTTTAATCAAATATAGTTATTAGCTTTAATAAATAATTGGAATCAATTATTACATAGAAAAAATATAATAGTCGTAGTTAATGATTTAAAATTTAGTACCTACAAGTATTTTTTTTTCTCTGTAGATATATATAATTCTGATTAATGTATGATAAATATTAAATACGAACACTCATGTAACGATGATTGAAACCTTTATTCATGAAGTAAAGAGGATAGATATTCTGCTAAACAAACCCTCCTGTTTAAAATTGCCTTTAATTAATCGTAGAGATTCCTCTCTCTCAAATTATATGCAATGACAATTGTCTTGTGATAAAAAACAAAGCATTGTTTTTTCATGAATAACAAATATAGTTGTATGTTATTTTATATTGAGATGTAAAACATTAGCACGCGCTCAATAAAAACATTTATATACAAAAGAAGCACTACAAATGAGAGAAACATTTACTAAATTATACATATTTGAGAAAGATAGATAATAGTTTTTTATGAAATTAAAAATATTATAATTATGCCTCTTAATTAATGCACCATGACTTCAAGCATAGAATAAAATGGAGGATAACATAATAAAGCATAAAAAAAAGGTAAAAACGAGTATAAGAATTGAAGCATAAAAATGATTGCAAAGTATAATTGTGTGAATCAAACTAGATGATTTTGTTGGGTGCGTGGTGCTTGGTAGTTTCTCCCAAGTGACTGAGAAAGAAACCCGAGAAAGAAAAGACGAAGAAGATGGAACCTTATCCAGAATGTAACGCGCCATTTTCTCTTTATTATTATTAATTTCACACGAGACAACAAGAATAACAGGATTTATATACCAGTTTCTAACTTCTCTCTCTTTCCTTTATTCTTATCCAAAAATAATAATGAAAAATGAGATTTAGTTTGCAACACCTATTTTTATTTTATTTTTTTTTGAAGAAAAGGGAAGTAGATAGCAACAAACCCTTTATAAAAGCACATCAAACGAACCAAATAAACAACAACATTGGAGAAAGAGAAAAGAAAAAAACCAAACTCCAACAAAACAACAGAACCTTCTTCCACAGTTCCATTCACGTAACGAAAACAAAACCAACGTTATAAAATCACCACCACCTCTGCATGTAAACAATGGCGAGCAGAAAGAACCACTTCACTTCACGAAGGCATCGTTTTCTCCCCGTCGCGTCAAACAGAGACTCTCTATCGCTGACCATGGATTCCGAATCCGCGTTCGAATTCGACGAGTCCGAGATTTACAACTCGGGCCGAGCTAACTCGTTCGAGTTCAGCAGATCGCTTCACGGCCGCGGCTCCACCAAGAAAAAACCCTCCTCCTCCGCCGCCACCGCCTCCACGTCGCTCCCGATCAACATCCCCGACTGGTCCAAAATCCTCGGCGACGAGTACTCTCAGAGAAAAAACAACAACAACAACGACGAACACAACGAGGACGAGGACGATCACTACGAGGGTTACGATGAATTTGAAAGAAGCGGGAGAGTGCCACCGCACGAGTTTCTGGCGAGAACAAGGGTTGCTTCGTTCTCCGTGCATGAAGGTGTGGGGAGAACCCTCAAGGGAAGGGATCTGAGCACGCTGCGAAACGCCATTTGGGCCAAAACTGGTTTCCAAGATTGAAGAAACAAAACACACGGAATCTTCGTCGTCCTTTTTTCTGGTTCTACTTTTGTTACTGTAATTGATTGACATCTTTTTTTGTTAATTTTGATGGTTAAGTTCACGTATATGAGGTGATTGATTGTAAGAGGTTTCTGATATTATTGATTCGAAACCTGAGGTTTTTACTTTTGTAAAATTACGTAGTACGTACCCTTATATGTAAAACATGCTTTTCTTCATTCAACGTTGATGGTGGTATTATGGCATGGGTGTGTAAATAGAAAGCTTGAGTTTTTGTTTGTGGGTGGATTATTAATGGGTGCGTTTGAAGGACGGTGTGGTGTTGATGAAAAATCCGAATGGGTGAGTGGAAGTTGGGGATGGTGGAGCCATGATAGGAGCTGAAAAGGAAAGTAGGGTAGGCTTGTTGGGTGATTGGTGGTGGGGTTAGGGTTTTGATATGGCTTGGTTTAGCCGTTTAGGGTTGGGACCAATGGCTATATTATTCTACACCACAAACTTAGTGGGCACTAATCATCAAATATCCATTCCTAGCTACCCTTTGCAACTTTACATTGAAGGAAAAAAAGTGAAGGTGGTGAAGGACAACATTTCAAATTGATAGATCATGAAATTGAAGCTTCAAACAAAAGCTCTAAGAATTAGTATCATTCTTTTTTAGCTTAAACAACGTATTAATTTTTACCATACCAAAATATTTTTTAAAATAAAATATCCATAAATATATATGTATATAAAATATTCATAAATTCATAGGATTCACTTAATAAATATGAATACATAAGATGAGAGCGATGGGTACCCTACCCGTGTTACTATCCCCAATTGTGATTAGAAAGAAAAATGCAAAAGGTAACCCCAAAAATAATTCCGAAAGATGGAGGCCATTTTATGGTATTCACTAAAATGTCCAAACGTGGAGCAATCTCTCCTTCACAATTATCTTTGAAGAAAAGTAGGTGTGATATGAATGCAACAAAACAAATGAATTTAATCAGTCCAACTCCAACAAGACAAAAAAATACAACTTGATTTAATATTCCTGTTAGACAAGATAATGCAAAATGTAATTCCATCATTATTGAACTAGACACCGAAATGTGCTCTTGTCAACCTTTTAGTATTTCAAAATAGCCCCAGTTAAATTAACTGTATTTTTTCTATTATTTCGTTCTTTTCACTTTCCATTAATACCTTTTTTTAATGTTATTTTGATTTCCAAAATTAGAACTCTTTCATCTTATAAATTTAGATTCTCAATTCAAAGAGTAAGACTTTTACTATTAAATTTTTTTAATCGTTAATTTTAATCATAATATAATCATCTAGATATTCAAAGATTTCAGTTATTATGATGAATTTTAAAGAAATAAATAAATATATCTTCTTCTATGTACATGCCAAAATGCCAGTTATAAAATATAATTTTATATAAACTAGATGATAACATACATCTTGTTGTTTCTATTGCTATTTTGTTTTTAATATATTTTTTAAAATAAAATTTTAAACATATATGAACCTCTGATCCTCCAATCAAAATAAAGATGCTCTGTTTCAGGCTGTAACCACCCGATGGGAAGCATGGAAAGTTACTGGGCAAACACTTCCTCCACCTCTCCATTTTTAACCTGCACCCCATTATTAACGCTAAAATAACTAAAATGTCCTCTCTTCATTTATAATTAAATAGCTTTTGAAATATATTTTTCGAAATCTATTTCAATTTTTTTTCATAATATAAATTTTATGTTTTAAAAATGCTTTTTAGAAAATTTAAAAAATTATTTTCAGAACGTAAATTTTAAGTTTTGAAATATGTTTTATTGAAAATAGTTTCTGAAAAACAAAGTCCAGAATGTATAATTTTTGTTTCAGAAAATATTTTTCAAACATAAATTTCAGAAATATATTTTAAAATATAAAATTTAAGATTCAGAAAATATTTTTTTAACTTATTTCGAAAACTCTCTCCTGTGAATTCGAAATAAAATATTAAAGATATTTTTAATATTTTAAAAATTGATGAAGTGCAAGTTTGACTTGATAGGGGTGCAGGAGGTTGTTGCGAAGTTACTGACAAGAAATAATTGGGCCTCGGGGGGTGAAGAATCAAAATATTGGGGTACAGAATGCAATAGCCTAGTAAGCAAAAGGATTGGGCCAACCAGGCCCGCCAATATCGGCTGGTGAGTCGTGGCGGGTCTGAACGCGAACGTCCGCTGACTGTATCCAGCTACCTGTCAGACCCAGCCGAGACCAGCAGCGACTGGCAGCGCAACGACAATTTGGTTCAAAACCCCAACCCTCTCTCTCCACCAATACATATACGCACTCTCTCTCTATCTCCGCCAATACATACACACTCTCTCTAGAATCATCACTATGAACGACGACGAAACAGAGTCCGAGGGAGAGATTAGGGCTTCCGTCGAAATCGCTTCGGAGGACGCTCCGTCCAGTCCCGGTAGCAGCGGGTACATTGGCGAAGGCGGCAGCACAAGCGCAACCACCGGTTCGCAATTCGGAATTGAGCACGAGGAAATAGAAGAGGACACGACGATTGGTATGGACAGAATCTCGATTTCCGATTCCCACACGTCGTGGATTGCCGGCAAACGACATTTCGATGAGGTATGTGCGTTGGTTTAAGTGCGCGCACTCGCTCTGTCATGATTGATGCCTATAAGTGCCGTGTTCTGTTTGCTTATTGATTATAGTGCAGGATGATGGCTCCATATCGTGGAGGAAGAGGAAGAAGCATTTCTTCGTTCTCAGTCATTCCGGCAAACCTATATATTCCAGGTTAGTGTTTGTTATACTTTGTCTGCGCCTCAATTTGCACTGGTAACAGGTAGAACATTCATTTAGTGCACTGGTCAGTTTGATCCTTGGAATTGAAGTTGCAAAAAGCGAGTTTAGTTTATGATTTTGGGTTTGCCTGGGTAGAGCATTTTCATAAACAGAGAATCCATAAGCTAAAATTACGTCAGCTAAAATTACGTTAAATAACATTAGGAAACAACTTCAACAACTTAGTTCATGTATAGGTTAGTTTTAGCTAACGAGGTGACTTCAAGTTTTCCTTCTTATTTTTTCTCCTGGCAAAGTTTTTCTAAGTGGACCCTTTCTATCAATTTATACGTTTGACATTGTGAAAACCAATCGAGTGCTTCGATCACTTTATTAATTGTCAATAGAATTAGTATTTGATTTTGACAACTATTTGTCAATTCAGTCTTCCATTGGCGGAGAAATTATGAGGTAGTATCATACTATTACGTGTCCATGGTCATAATAAATTTCTGCTTAATACACATGTATTTGTGTCATATTGAAATTAGTAGAGATCATAATGGTCTTGAACAACTAATAGTTTCTCTCGTTGGTGTGCATAAGTCAATTTCATCTTTAACATTGGGGGCCAAATTAACTGCTGGTTATCAAATTTGGGATTTTGCAGACCAGTTTTGCTAATTTCAGAAACCAAACTATTTAATGGTCGCAGATTAAATTGATTAATGTTGTCCGAGCCAGTGAATGAATTTGCTTTGTGATAAATGTTTTAAACCAAATTGACCTTTTTCTGGGGCTGAATTGACTTACTACTTTTAAACTTCTTGTACTGTTCTTGTTTATACACTGATTACTACTTTACTTCTAGGTATGGAGATGAACATAGACTTGCAGGGTTTTCGGCAACTTTGCAAGCAATCATTTCCTTTGTTGAGAACGGGTACGGTGACTATTTCTGTTTTCAGTTAATTAGATGTATTCCCTCAATATGTTTTCCTTTGTTGAAAATGGGTATTTCTCTCTTTTTCAATTAATTAGATGTATTCCTTTAATGTGTTTGACAGACTGGATATTTGAATATAATTTGCAATGAATCCTTTGGTTTCTGTTTTTAGGGGCGACTCTGTCAAATTGGTGAGGGCTGGAAGGCATCAGGTGCAGTCATACTTTTTTATCTCTTTATATTTTTGTGCTTGAGGGGTATGTTTCATTTGAGTATTCATCAATTGAAAACCAGCTCCTTCTCCTCGACCCCTTACAAAGAATATGTTAAGCAAAATCATATTGTAAGTGTTTGGTTCTCCCCCTCAATCCAACGAACTTAATTAGTATGAAAGCTGGTTGTCAGTGTCTCAAATAGAGCTATTCATATGGTTCTCACTAGTGGAGGGTTCTGACCGATGAGGATTTGAGTGAAGTGCCAGTAGTAAAGCCGCTAAGGTGTCCGTTCTTAGGGGCGATGCTATGATAGGAACTTGGGTAGTATGGGGTGCCTAACTTCCACATCTAGTAATATGGGATGATTAGTAGAGTGCTTAGGTGTTTCGTTCTCCACCTTAATTGTTAGCTTTTGAGGACCAGTTCACCAATTGTTGGGGTACGTAACACTAATAATACAAACTTTCAAATAATATTACTACTTTGCCATGCAGATCCTTTTATTTAGCATTCATCACTTCAAAACCAGCTCCTTGACCCCTCACAAAGAATATTTTGAGCAAAATCATATTTTAATCCTTGTGTAGCTTTAAAGTGGCTCCTTTTGTGAGTGAGCTGCTCATCTTATATAAATAGTGTTTATAAGAATCTTGTTTTTCTGTTATGTCTCTTGCAGGACTTTTGCAATTATTCCGTGATGTAAATCTCTACTTTGATATCATGGTGTAGGTGATTTTTCTTGTGAAAGGACCAATTTACTTAGTCTGCATCAGCTCCACAGAAGAACCTTACGAGTCATTAAGGGGGCAGTTAGAGCTAATTTATGGTCAGGTATAATTTAGTTGGACTGTAAAAGTTTCTGAATTCATTTGCTTGCTCATTTTGCATGTTTCTATGCATCTCAAATTAATATTACTTTTTTTGGACATTCAAGTGAACACCTTGTGTTGTGACGGTTATATGATACTTCCCTGTTTTTCATATATGTGCAGATGCTTGTTATACTAACAAAATCAATAAATAGATGTTTTGAGAAGAACCCAAAATTTGATATGACACCCTTGCTAGGTGGAACAGAAATTGTCTTCTCTTCTCTAATACACTCTTTCAGCTGGTTTGTTTCTATGTTCTTGGCATGCTCAGTTTTCCAATTTTTTATTTTTCTATTTTTGTAGTAAATGTTTTTATTTGTATGGTCATTCAGGAACCCAGCTACATTTCTTCATGCCTATACTTGTCTCCCTCTTGCATACGCAACAAGGCAAGCTGCAGGAGCTATTTTGCAAGATGTTGCTGATTCAGGTGTTTTGTTTGCAATACTGATGTGCAGGCACAAGGTTTGACTCTGCGCTTGATTTTGTCTATCTGACACTGACTTAAAATAATACTTTTAAGGTTGAATGCAGGTAATCAGTCTTGTCGGTGCTCAGAAAGCTTCCCTTCATCCAGATGATATGCTGCTTCTGGCCAACTTTGTCATGTCATCTGAATCCTTCAGGCAAGTGGAATTGTCCCGAATCCAGATTTTATTTATCAAATGAATTGAGTCTCACAGACGGTTTGATTGTATAATTTACTCATTAATTAGAGCTTTAACTTTTTTTTCATTTTGGTGATAGAAGTTATAAACATTCTGATGTTTTCCTTTAGAAATAATAATAGGTGAATTATGTTTTATGAGAACCACTCTGATGGTGATAAATAAGGATGTTCAAGGAGTAGCAAATGTGGTATTTATTAATCACAAACTGATTTAATTATCCAATTAAGTTAGATATGCTTTAGCCTCCGGGACTTCTCCGAGAAATCTACTTAAGTTTACATGTAGAGTTTGTCCCATAGTTTCTGAAACTAAGCAATTTAGATTATTGTTCTATTATACAATGAACGGCGTTTTAGATGAAGTGACAATCTCATGGTATTTCTATCTTCATTCGAAGTATTTATAGCGTTGTCTAAATATCCTTTTTATTGTAATTCTATTTCTGGGGATTAAATTTTGCAGGACATCAGAATCCTTTTCTCCAATTTGCCTGCCAAGATATAACCCTTCAGCATTTTTGTATGCATATATCCATTACTTTGATGTGAGTGTGATAGTAATACATCATTGGAACATTTAATGGCCGTTTGGTTTGAGAAAAAATGTTTTTTGTTATCACTTTTAATTACATAAAATACTGCCATGTTTTTATTTTATTATATGTTTTCAAAGATTTCTTTAAGAAACATAAAAAACAATTGTTTTCTTCTATTTACTATACAAACTTTTGGAAATAAGAAACAAAAGTGAAAACAAGGTGTTTTGTAATTAAAAGTGAAAATTAAAAACATTTTCTCAAACCATACACTCTTTATATTTTGGACAATGGAACATTTGTGACCGAGCTTTATATTTATGTGACAGGCTGACACTTACTTGATGTTACTAACCACCAATTCTGATGCATTTTATCATCTTAAGGATTGCAGGTAATGGTTTAGACTTTAAAATCAATCATGCTTCTATACTGTAATTATCTCTTTTGCACGGTTCAGAAGTTTACCTGCCATCTCTGTAGGATTCGAGTCGAAAATGTTCTTTTGAAGTCATGTGTCCTTAGTGAAGTTCAGAGATCCTTGTTAAACGGGGGAATGCATGTCGAAGATCTGCCACCTATATCTCATTCTGGATCATCTCATTTGGGCCAGCACATGCTTCCATCAGATTCTCCTGACAGATTTAGGGAAGCTAATTCTGGCGTTGGGGGTCCTGCTGGGTTGTGGCATTTCATATACCGCAGTATATATCTGGACCAGTATGTCTCGTCAGAGTTCCCATCATCAATTAATACGCCTCAGCAGCAAAAAAGGTATGAACTGTTATAGCCACCTATTCACTTCCTATGCCTTTCATAAGTATGGATTTTTGTTTTTTTCATTTTCTTTATGCATATCTATTCTAGTTAGAACGATAACTTGCCTTTATTGTTGCAGACTGTATAGAGCTTACGAGAAACTTTTTGCATCTATGCATGATAAAGGAATTGGGCCACACAAAACACAATTTAGGAGAGATGAAAACTACGGTAATAAATCACACCTCATAGTGTGTTTGGTTTTTGGTCTGAAGTGTTTAATATTTTGATTATGCAGTTATGAGCTGATGCAACCTTTTTTATTTGAAATTTTTTAAACGGTACAAATTCATGTTTTGTGGCTTTTGTTCTCAACGATAAGCTTTGATGGTCTGGTACTTTTAGAAAGGATTTTATCCTATGGAAATGTTCACTATGAGGTGGTACATTAGATTTATGTAAATTATTTAATGGATCTGTGTTTGAAAAAGTATGTTTAAGATTGTTAATATTCTTCTTTATGACTACTAATTAAAGACAAGACGAAACTTAGAATCTTCTTTTTGTGGCAGTTCTTCTCTGTTGGGTGACACAGGATTTCGAGCTCTATGCTGCCTTTGATCCCCTTGCAGACAAGGTACATTTTTTGCTTGTTTCTGATATCTTGATTAGCTTTTAATCATTGTGAATGTCCCACCTCCTATGTTATCTACCAGTGCACAGGTATAGATTCGTAATTGACTTCCAATGAAGACTTAAAACAAAATATTTCATGTTTGGAATCTAGCACTGCGTCTTTAGTAAGTTTTAAGTTACATGGGTCTTGTTAACCAATTCAATGAGGACACTGGTTAAGAAATCAATAAATGAAGCTTTTTTACTGAAATTTGCTTTTGGAGATGCATTGAAAATTATAGTGAAAACGCTTTAATAACACTTTATAATAAAAAAAAAAAGTCACCTTTTATTCCTTAATTAGTGTTCTTATGACACTAGATAGCTTTTTGCCACTTACTCTCATGTCTACTTGGTCTTTTCTTTAATCGTTGGAATTTCGGGTAAAGAGTAAAGTGAGCAGGTGGAGGGGGAAGAAATATTTTTTTGTCAAAACTGGACCTATGACTTGGAAAAAGCATTTTCTGTACTTTATGTTCAACAGAAAGAGAAACAAGTGGCCAACAATTATCAAATGTTACAAATCGCATTTATGTTTGTACCACTCTGGATGGCTTGGTTTTCAATTATTTTTTCTCTATATGATTATATATGCAGGCCTTGGCAATCAAGACATGCAACCATGTTTGTCAGTGGATAAAAGATGTGGAAAATGAAATATTTTTGCTAGGAGCTAGCCCCTTTTCATGGTGATTTCCTTGCAAAATGCTGTAAACATGTACGGTAAATGCTATTCAATAAAATTCCTGCAGTTTATTCTTTTTAATATTCCTTTTGCTTAATTTTTTTTTTTTCATATAGAAAAAAAGAAAATCTTCCTTGCACAATCATTACATTAAGAATTTGTGGAGTGTTAGCCCTAAAGTCTTCATTCTTTTGAGTCTGTTCTAAGGGGTTTACCTTACATCTAAAAAAGACGTTTAACTGGTTTTTGCGCTTCTAGTAATATGAAGTATTTGGAGGAGGCAACCGATAGAACATATACCATATAAGGGATTTGCATTGCAAGCAGTTCCTTTGGATGTTTGTTTCCAGGGTCCATTTTAGATACGTATTTATATATTTAATTTCGATTTGTTTCAATCTTATATCAAAACAATATTGCCTGTGAGAGTGACTTAGTTTGAAACAACATAAAGAATGGAAGTGGTACTCAGCTTGAACGTCACGAGTATTATTTTTTAATGTACACGTAAGGAGTCCGAACAATATAATGAGACTCAGCTTGAACTTGACCAAACTCAAGAAAAATAATTTCCTTTCTTTCTTGTTTAATTATTGTCTTATTTCAATATTTTATTGTTATGTTTTAAAAAATGTATTGATCAATTTTCCCCAGTTAACTAACTGAGTCAGATTTCCAATGTTAAAGCCCAAAAGTGATTATAATGAAGGTGTTATTCAAACTTAAGAAAAAAAAAATGTCAGCGGGTTAATAAGGTTAGGCCATGATATCAGAGGGGTTTCTTCCTGCACCTCTATCGTTTCCTCAGCACTCCAATACTTCCAAAAATACCGAAAGTATATATTTGTGATTATTTGTATTTAGGATTTATAATTTATAATACAAAAATTGAGATACAATTTTTATATCTCAGAATAATTCAAAATTCAAATAATGTAATGTAAATTGTACAATTTGAAATAGGCTTAGGCTTGAATAAAGATAAGTGTAGGAAAGTTTTTTTTTTCATTGCGGTTAAAACTGTAATTACATTTTTTATAGGGGTGTAGCAGAAACCATGGAGAGGAAGAAGTCACCTGATATGAGTTTGGTTGGATTGTTCATTTAGTTTGTGGGTGTCCAAAAAGTTAACTTTTTTTCACTTGTTCTTTATTATTTATTATAAATTTTTTCTGGATCTAGTGTTTTGTTTAGTAAATCTCGTTTGTAATTTAACTTTTTAAATAAATTTTAACTAATTATATTAATGATACACACACAGACACAATGAAAAGCAAATGAGATTTCCTACCTCTTTTGTTCCAACAAAGATCCAATCCATAAAGGGTATCCTAAAGCCCATGATGAAGATTGTTGGATATAGAGGCATACCTTATTATATCTGGAATGTGTTTTTGTATTCCTCTCCCCATCATTGAAGTTTATTTCGCCAAATATTTTTGCATTTTTTATGGTAATGTATTTTTTTTTCCATCTTTAAAATACTTTTTATGGAAGTGATATCTACTTATGTGTACAGTTTTTATTTTCATGTCAACAAAGTGGGTAAATTATATTCTCATAAGAATGGGGGAGAAATTATTTTCTAACTTCTATTATAACTTCCATTTTTATTTTAATTTATTTAAAAATATTTTCAGAAATATGAAAGTTAACCAAACATATTGTAGATATCCCTAGAAATAATTTTCCGATTGTGACATTTCCGTGAATTACAAATATTAAATCTTATCTTTAATACGCATTTCATAAATGAGTTACTAAAAAAAGTTATTTATAAACGAAAGAGGATTACTGCAAGCCCTCATTTTAAATCACTCATCTATGATATTCATATGAAAATAATGTTTTTATCTATAAAAGAAAAAATTACTGTAAGCGTCGTTTATCGGAGATGTCTTATTGACAGAGTTAGCAATATGAATTAATCTTAGTTATTATTTAAAAGTTACGAATTCAATAAACTAATTGAATAATAAGTATAATATACTTCTAGTTCGATAATAAATATGCTTTATCACAAAAAATAAGTTATCTTCTGCACTCAGTTTTAAGAATAAAATTGTCTAAAATTTATTCTCTCAGTATAATCTTTCAAAAAAATTATGAAAACATCCATAACACAAATGAAATTCCTTATAGTGGTGGAAAAGGAAAAATAAAAGAGGAAGTTGAAGAAGTTACTAAATGGAGAAATGAAGAGGAGTGTGTTTTATGTTGTAACGGAGTTATATTCGGAAGGAAAGTGAGTGTATAATGGTGGATGCAATGAGGAATGAGGTATGTGGTGTGGCGTTCCATGCAATGTCATGTCATGCGTATACCAAAATATGATGCCCCATTAAATGCATGGATGTGAATGATGATAAGGTGCGTTCAATTTAGTTGGGTGGGGAAAATATAATAAATAAGAACAAACTTTTTGCTCCCAACCCTCTTTCATCATTTACGTTCCCCATCTCCATCTTCATTGTGGATTCCTTTGCCTCCATTTTGTCAAACCCACTATTCACCATTTTCGGAGATCACAAAAAGTTATGTTCCCCACTTCACTCCACCACCATATTATCTCACTAACCTTCCTCCTTCACCCTAAGTGCCTCTTCCATTATTCACACCATTATCATAAATCATCATTTCATCTTTAATCAAAAATCCTCAAACAATACTCCTTCTTCTCCCTTAGTGGTCCAATCCAAACTCATTCAATTCTATCTTTTCTTTATTAATGCTAGCATAATTAGATTCCACCCCTTTACTACTATTTCACTGTAAAACTTTTTTTTTTTTTCATTCTTGTTTAGGAATAAATAAAAAAGTAGTTAAAAGTTATCGATAAGACTAAAATTAATTTGCACAACTTTATTAATTGATGCGTGTTTGGATCCCACTAAAAACAAACCTCAAAAACGCATTTCAATTCAATTACGCGTTTCATTAATGGTCTCTCCCCCTCAAACAATGCGTTGTCGGAGTTGCTTAATTAGGGTAATTAAAAAGCTGATTAATATAACAACGGCATTAAAAAATCTAGGGAAAGATGAAACCATGCAGCTCGAACGTTTCCGGTTGACTCCCACCACCACAGCAATAAATAAGAGCTTTTAATTTTCAATATAATAATCAATATTAATATTAATATTAATGCAATTTAATTTACTAATATAATAATCACGAAATAAATGTACTTGTGCTGTAAGAGCTATCTTTCTTTCTTTCTTCTATCTAACTCTTCATCTTCTTCTTCTTCTTCTTCTTCGTTTTCTCTCTCTTCTTTGCTTCTGTGCCGTGCTGTTACTGCACTGTCTTCTTCTCATTTGCCGAGGTCAAGAGCCTAACCGGAGAAAGGGGTTCGATTTGCCCGGAGGAGAGTCTCCGGCCAGATTTTGCGGCGGAGGGGATCGGATCAGTTCTTGAGAGAGAAACTCTGGTTGGGGTTAGAGAGAGAGTGAGTGTGAGGGGGGAAAATGTACAAGAACCAGCTTCAGGAGCTGGCACAGCGGAGCTGCTTCAACCTGCCTTCGTACACGTGCATTCGGGAAGGTCCCGATCACGCGCCACGCTTCAAGGCCACCGTTAACTTTAACGGCGAGATCTTCGAGAGCCCTCAATACTGCTCCACGCTCCGTCAGGCGGAGCACTCCGCCGCCGAGGTCGCTCTCAATTCGCTCTCCAACCGTGCTCCCTCTCACTCCCTTGCCGCCAGGATCCTCGTGAGTTTCTCTCTCCATCGCTGTTTTTTTCTTCTGCGTGTGGAAATTACCGAACTGTCCTTGCTCTGTGAGCTTTGCCCTTTCGCCTTCGTTTCTTGTGCAATGCTGTTTGTTTGCAGTGGAATGATTTGGTTTTGAATTTGAGGTTGCTGATGAATTTTGAAGCTAATTTGAGTGATTGTTGTTATTAGAAACCGATTCTGTGAATGAGATCGTGAGATTTGTTTCTTAGAAAGTGCTTCAGCTTTTCACTCCTCTGTTGTGAATTTTCGTAATTTTATGCTGACACTCTTCCTTTCTGTTGTGTTAACTTGAGAATAATTGTAAGCATTGTTTGTTTGCTTGTTTCTTTTGTGTGAATATTTTATGCGCGTTCTATTCGAAATTTATGTTTAAAAGGCTTCGTTTTCACTGTATGTATGAAGATATTACTGTTAGTTTTGTGGTTTATGTGCTTATGGGATGTAAATTTTTAGGATGAAACGGGAGTGTACAAGAACCTCCTGCAGGAAATTGCACAGAGGGTAGGGGCGCCATTGCCGCAGTACTTTACGTTCAGGTCTGGCCTAGGACATCTTCCTGTATTTACTGGGACAGTTGAGTTAGCTGGAATTATGTTTACTGGTGAACCTGCTAAGAACAAGAAACAAGCGGAGAAAAATGCAGCTATGGCGGCTTGGTCTTCTCTAAAGCAATGTAAGTGACTAGCTAGCTTTTGTCTGAATTTTTTCTTTCATGTGAAAAGATATGGAGCTTTATATCAGTTTGTGGTATAGATATTGCCCCAAGATGTTACAAAGATTCCCGGGCCCATCCCTGTATTCCTAATTCGTGTAACTGATGTTGCAATTAACCATGTGGAATTTTTCATATTATGGTACTGCTGAGGCAGTGTGCTTGCTGTTCCTACCCAATATATTTTCTTGTAGTTCCCACTTATTCGTGGTAAAGGCTAAATGATTCATCCTTGCACTTGCGACTTTCCTTTGAGAAACATAATATTATGTGCTAGATGGTTTTACCTGCGTATGTGCCTCTCTAAACTACCTTTTATCCACTCTTCTCTGTTCTAGTGAGTTTTAAGTGGGCTACCTAATAGCAGCAAATCACAATGCAGGGCAGGTGGCTCTCTGTAAATTATTCGCTATCTTAATGCTTCTGCCTTGAGCAAATTGTATCTGATATTAATTGGGGCAAAACTGCATCTATAGCACTGAAAATTCTGG
>Ga0209489_102147_pt1 | contig 40384 bp, 23 predicted proteins | sample SiratrowhiteBW_FD_187527 | JGI IMG/M metagenome (GOLD analysis project Ga0209489, IMG submission 187527) | Root nodule microbial communities of legume samples collected from California, USA - Siratro white BW (SPAdes) (version 2) | ecosystem: Host-associated > Plants > Roots > Nodule | place...
ATTCGTTTATTACGTGAAGATTTGCCTGACAGAGGAATTGTAGAAAAAGTGTTGGTGAGCCTCCCTGAGAGGTTTGAAACAAAGATTTCTTCACTTGAAGATTCTAGAGATCTCACGAAAATCTCATTAACCGAGTTGATGAACTCTCTACAAACCCAAGAGCAGAGAAGAATGTTGAGACAAGAGTCGCCAAGTACTGAAGGAGCTTTTCAAGCAAAGTCATAGAGTTTCAAAGCAAAGAAGAAAGGTTGAAAAAATGAGAAGAAAAGTGATGATGATGATAATGACGAGAAGGAGAAGTACTCAACATGTCAACACTGCAAAAAAACTTCTCATCCACATTGGAGATGTTGGTGGAGACCCGATGTGGTGTGTAAATCCTACAATCAAAAGGGTCATGTAGAGAAGGTATGCAAAAGAAAGCAACAAAAGGCGTAAATTGCTCAAGAAACTGATGACGAGAAGGAGGAGCATCTTTTTGTGGTGACTTGCTTTGCTAGTGACATCACTAGTGAAACATGGTTGGTTGATAGTGGATGCACTCATCACATGACTCATGATAAAGGCATGTTTGTAAAGCTTGACAAAACCCATTTTTCGAAAGTCTGAATTGGGAATGGAGACTATATTGAGGTCAAAGGCATAGGTGATATCTAACTCCTCCCATAGAGTTTTCATATCAGTAAAATACTTTGAAACACTTCTTTCCCCTTGTTTTATGCAATGCATCTCCAAAAGGATGTCAGAAATTCTGAAGTGGTCTCCTTTGGAAAATCACTCTCAAATCTTCCCATATTCTCTTGTGTTGTTAATGTATATAATGCTTTGTGTAATCTAATTGGTCATGGCGTGCGTGATCCATGCAATTAACATGACATTGAACCTTTCTCAAGCATCATGCAGGAGCTCCACTACTTCCATCAACAACTTTAAATTTGTTCTCTGAAAGAAGAGCATGTTTCATGGCTCTAATCCATGAATGATAATTATTCTTGTTCATGGGTTAACCAAAACCATTCCATGACTCTCTCATGAATGAAGATAATAAGGACTATAGGGATTTTGAGATTCATCCATATTATTTGGTGTTTCAATATGTCAAGAATCCATGAAAGAAAACAAAAGATAAAAGAAAATAGACTAAAAGCCTTATCTTGCAATTACATAAAAGAGTTTTCAATAATGAAAGAGTACGAAGAGAATACTAGTTGAATGTCCTTAAGATAAAAAGAATAAAAAAATTTGACGAAAGTAGTGTGAGACAAACCCACTCTAATACCATAGAAAGAATTTATTTCGGATATGATATCATCCATTAGAAAGTATCCCGTGAACCATTTTCCAATGAAAGAGAACATAAGTTCATTTCCTATATAAAATATATAAAGGTTTTTGTTCGTTCTATAAAAAAGAAAAAGCAACCGTTAGAGTTATGTGAAAAGACAGAAAACAAAAAACTAACTAAAGGAATTAACCTTACTAAAGCCAAAAAGGCTAAATAGAGTAGTTATCATGTGAAACTAAACATAAAACAGAAAACACATGAAGTACCATAAGAATTGTAGTACAGGAAAAATTTTACCCAACCTCCAAGTGAGTGCCAAATGTTTTTGAGCAAGAACTATTCAAGGTGTGATATTTAAGAAATCTAAACTTTGAACGAGTTAAATCTTTCGAAAAGTAATTATCGAGCAATAAATATCTATATGCAAAGAGTTGTCTAATAATCAAGTTAGTAAAAAATAGAAAAATATTTAAGTTGAGGCGAGTACCTAGTGAATAATCAAACTATATTTATTATTCCAAATTGTTAGAATTGATTGGAAGCTTTATAGGTTATTCTTAAAAATTATTCAAAGTACATGTATATAAATGTATAATATGTATAAATGTATTCTAAAAATTAAATAATATATAATGTAAAAATAAGTAAACAATATATGAAAATATTTAGTTTAATTTCTTATTTCTCATAACAACCGTTTAATTAAATTATTTTCTTAATACACATTTCTATAATTTTGATATACCATATACCCTGCTCAGCTATAATAAATCAAATTGCGAAATTTACATTAAAAAAAAATAGAGTCTTCTACCTACTGTACTTTGAAATTGAAAACTTTCAAACCAAAGTTGAATCATTCTGAGATTTTACATTAAATTAAGAATGTCCATCTAAATTTATAATCACACATCGCTTTCTTATTCTTTTAAATGTTAAGGAGGGACCTTCCATCCATACTCCCTCAACTTTCTTTAAATTACAAGCATCCTTCCTTTCTCTGTCTACAGCAAAGGCGAGGTAAGTGAATTTTATATGCATAATATTGGAACGCGTTTTGACTATTATTGTGAAGTGGTAACTACTTCTTGGCTAAGGAGTCTGCAATAATTTGCAGTACGGATTGCAAAAAGATAAAGTTTAAAATATTCTAAGGAGTCACCACTCATCGGGTCAAGCCAAGTTCAAATCTACTCATCACAACTTTTTTTTCTGAACTTTTTGTTAAAAAATAAAGATATATTAACACCACTGTAATAATATTCCTTCCATCTCACACTTACTTTTATTAATAAAATATTATTTTATTAAGTTTGAATAAAGATATTTTAACATTATTATAGTAATATTACTCTCATCTCACACTTACTTTTATTAATAAAATATTATTTTTTAATAAAATAATATTAATTTTAGACGTGAAATGGTGTGAAATACTTTTAACAATGTCAAAGTAACACTGCCCTTTCAGTTTTCGGAGATTCATATTCCCACGCGGTGATCTGAAAAGTAATCTCACCAGATCCGGCAGAGGAATCTTTTTCTTTCTAAAGTGTCAGTTGGAGAAAAGAATCCGCGGGGGAGAGGTTGAGAGAATTAAATTTCAGATTGATGACTAAAAATTTAAAAATTCCACGAGAGGATGAAAAGAAAAGAGAAGAAGAGTGGGCAGACGCAGTGGATGGTAGCTTGTAAAGAAAGACTGAAACCCTGGTCAGGACCTGATGCATGGCTGTTCTGTCACTCTTCAGTCACCTCAAATTCAAATCAACGTAACCTCACTGGAAACACTCTTTACAAAAGTCTGGGCGGCAGTAACTTTACCATCACAGAAAGAGATTCTCCTTGGAAACACGCTCCCACATTTTTGAAATTAAGTCCAAGCCACCGGTAAGAACAAATAAATAAAAAGATAGAAGAATAAAATAAATTCTTTTATTATTGTTATGATAATAATTTATTATTATTATAATAACAAAAAGAAAAATATAGGATTAACTTATTATTATCCGTAAAGTGTCATAAATATGATTAACTTTAGTAATATTAACCAGCACTTTTGCATAAATATAGGACATGGAGCTCAAACCTTACCAAACCAACACTCTTTGCCTTCATTCAGACTCAGTCCGCTCCAAATCGTTACCTTACCCTCACTTGGAAATGGCAGAAGGAACACTTCCCTTTCCCTTTGGTTTCAATCACGCCACACTAAAAATCGAGCCACACGAGGTCAAGAGTGTTGCACCCATCGTGTCTTCTTACAATGACCGCATACGTCCGATTCTTGACGCTCTTGAGAACCTGAGGCGCCTCAACATCACCAAAGAAGGGATACAGCTTCCGACCATAGTGGTTGTTGGTGACCAATCTTCTGGAAAGTCCAGTGTCCTAGAATCTCTGGCTGGAATCAGCTTACCCCGTGGACAAGGTATCTGCACAAGGGTACCCTTGGTCATGAGGCTCCAAAACCACTCACTTCCCAAACCTGTGTTGGAGCTGGAGTATAACAACAAACACGTGCCCACGGACGAGGCTCACGTCTCTAAAGCCATTTGTGATGCGACGGATGAACTTGCCGGGTATGGGAAAGGAATTTCCAACACCCCATTAACTCTTGTCGTGAAGAAGAATGGTGTTCCTGATCTCACTATGATTGATCTTCCTGGCATTACCCGAGTGCCTGTTCAAGGTCAACCTACGGATATATATGACCAGATTGTGAATATTATTATGGAGTACATAAGGCCCCACGAGAGCATTATTCTGAATGTTTTATCTGCCGCTGTTGATTTCCCTACTTGTGAGTCCATTAGGATGTCACAGAGTGTTGACAAAACGGGAGAGAGGACTCTTGCTGTTGTCACAAAAGTTGATATGTTCCCGGAGGGACTGCTTGAGAAGGTAACTGCTGATGATGTGAACATCGGTCTTGGCTATGTGTGTGTAAGAAATCGCATTGGAGATGAGTCCTACGAAGAAGCTCGAGAGGAAGAGGCCAAACTATTCAAGACACACACGCTTTTGTCCAACATTGACAAGTCCATTGTTGGCATTCCGGTTTTGGCAGAGAAGCTGGTTCGGCTTCAAGCGGTTAGTATTTCCAAAATATTGCCGGAGATTGCTAAGAAGATCAATGACAAGCTTGGTTCTCAGCTTTTCAAGCTGGAAAAATTTCCCAGGAAACTCACTTCCGCTGTTGATGGTATGGCTGCATTCATGCATATCATTGGGTCGGCAAGAGAGTCTCTCTGTAAGATTCTCCTGAGAGGAGAATTTGACGAGTACCCTGATGACAAACAAATGCATTGCACTGCTCGCGTTGCTGAAATGTTTGATCAGTACGCTGATGATCTTCGCAAGGGTTCTGAAAGTAACGATGAGGACGAGTTTTTGATGGAAGAAATTAGGGTGTTAGAAGAAACCAAGCGAATTGGACTCCCGAACTTTATCCCACGCACTGTTTTTCTTACTCGTTTACAAGGTAAAATGGAAGATATTTCATGCATGCCAATTGAGTTCATTGACGAGTTGTGGGACTACCTTGAGGAAGTGGTGGTGGCTGTTCTGAAACGTCACTCAGAACACTATCACCAGCTTCAGACCTGTACAACACTAGTTGGGCGGAAGCTTATTGCTAAGATGAAGGAAAATTCTATGAAATATTTGAAAGAGGTTTTGGAAATGGAGAAGCTAACTGATTACACTTGCAGTCCTAAATACACAAGTGAGTATGATAAACTAATTGCCCGCCAGAAACATTTTGTGGAGAGAGTTGAAGCAAACGCTTCTGAGATAATTATTCAAGGTTTTGGAACAATTCAGGCTAGTCATCTGAGCCAGTACAGAACTTTACTTCCGCAAGCGTTTGACTTGAAAGTGAGACTACAAGCATACTGGAAAATTGTGCTTCAGAGACTGATTGACAACACTGCTCTGCATATGCAATTCAGCATTTTCAATCTTTTGAACAAGGATATTGGGCATGAGGTTTTGAAGGATATGGTGTCTTCTAGTGAAGGTGGAATAGAGAGATTGTTTGAGGAAACTTCTTCAGTTGCTGCGAAGCGTGACGAGCTTAATAGGAGCATTAAGGTTCTCAAAGAAAGTAAGGAAGTTATGGCTAGCATAATTGACAAAATTTCTACTTATGGTAATTAGAACTAAGAATGTGTCTTTTTCTATGTTTGTGACTTTTTTTTTATGTTTGTGACTTTGTTATGTTTTAAAGCAAGTGTTCGTTTAGTACCAAAGCAAGTGTTCGTTTAGTACTAATATAAGTAGATATGTAGGTTTTAGGTTGGTGTATGCCCTAGTTGTATAACTTGTACTGTGATGAAGGCACTTGAGGTAGGTTCACAAGGATGTGTTGAGATTTTTCCTTGTTCTTTGAATACCTAAAGTGTTTTGCTACAAAATGACGGACTTGAACTCGTAAATGTTGCATTTTATTTTCCTTTCTGTTTGTCTTCCAAGAGTATCCCTCCCTCAGACGATGGAGGCCAGAAGGTTACACTGCCTTGAAAATAATATACATGTTCTATATATGATTGGTATTTACATAAAACAAAAAGATTGACCCCAAATCTTAACATGGATATTGTATTTACATAAACAAAACAAACGTGAATGAAAGCATTGCATCAAGAGTAAACAACTGTAATGATCATTAACAGTGACATGATTCAATATGCTATTTTGGAATTAATTGCGAAATCCAACTTGACTCTAGTTAATTGGGTTAATAAATTTTTCTTCCTAATCTCTTTCTTGTTTTTCAAAATTCAAGACAAAATGAACCGTTGTATGTGGCCACCCTTAACGAGAAGGTTCATACCAATTACCAAAATCATTTTTGTCCGTAAGAAACACAATATAATTTATTATAGTTTCATTATGTAAGAATTAAGCTTTTACATTATTTTGTGTGTGTAAAACTAGTAAGAGAATCCAATCAGAAAACTTTACAAGAGGGAAACCAAAAGTGTTTACAAAAGTCAAAATGGCTAAGGAAAAAATAAGATGGAATATCATAGAAAGCTTTTAACTCGCATCGTGAAAGGAATAAAGATTCAACCTAATTTATGATTCAGAGATGGCTTTATTTGTAGCAATATATTTGTATACTACTAAATAGAAACAAAAATAAAATATTATAAAGGTGACACAAGGAAAAATATTCTCGTACTCCTTTGGAGAGACCTCTGCAGAAAGCAGAAAACTGCTTAAGTGGAAATGGAAGGTTATATGCATATGCGGTGAGAACTCTTGCTTAGTATGGCTGTTGATGATAAAAAATTTCAAGGCATAAAGATATGGACCAACCACTGCTAACTGGTAAGTGTGTATCGGAGTTGTTGAGAGGGGGAACTAACTAGTGTCAACTGAATAATGATCCTCAATATTACTAGTAGTGTGAGTATTACCAGCAGATCCTGAGCTGAATGTATGAGTCGATGAATTCTGGCTCTGGTTTACACTCAAACTGTATTTTGATCGATGTTGATGGAGGTCCCTTAAGGCTTTGAACCTTAAATCCTCAGTGTAGGTACTTGGTTCTGGTATTGCATCAGGAATATCTAGTTGTCCTTCAAGCATATTCACCACCTCAGACATCGTAGGCCTAAGTGATAGAGAAGCATTTGTACACAGGAGAGCTATTCTGACCACCTTTTCTACTTCCGTTTTATTAAGGTCTGGCCCCAAACTTTCATCAACAAGCCCCACTAATTTCTTAGCTTGATTTAGTTGACATGCCTGCAGATATCAATTATTGCTTATCTTCAAAGCATTAAGTAACATTAAATAATTAATGAAAAAAAGAATAAAGGGTTTATAATTAAAAAATGCAGCAAGGTGCTTTGAGCATACCCAATCCAAAAGACAAGCACTTCCATCGTCTGGTAAATAATTGTTATTGCTTTTCCCACTAACAATTTCTAATGCTACAACTCCAAAACTGTAAACATCGGCCTTGTATGTAAGATAGCCCCATAATGCATATTCTGGTGCCATATACCCTCTAAGAGAGAAAAAAAAAAAAAGGAAAATGAAATTTAGGTAACGGCAAATAATATTTAGAGATTTATGTATGATTAGTGCAAAGGCAACCTACATAGTTCCAGCAACTCGGGTGCTGATATGGGTCTTCTCTGCTTCATCAAGCCTAGCCAAGCCAAAGTCAGATATTTTTGGATTCAAATCACCATCGAGTAACACATTAGAAGCCTTGATATCTCTGTGTACTATCTTGAATCTCGACTCATCATGGAGAAATGCTAGACCTTTTGCTATGCCAATGCAAATCCTCAACCTTGTGGGCCAATCCAATCTAAGCTGATGGTTCTCACTACCTACAAAGATCAAGGGGCCTTACAAACATATTACCGAAATCCATTTTAGAGGGATTATATAGTAAATAGTTTAGGCATAGAGAAATATATGTAGAGATCAGATTTATTCATACAGAGCTTCTCGTATGACCACATATGATCAAGAAATTTATGGAAAAGTGACAACTAACCAAATAAAGCTCGGGCAAGGCTGTTATTTTCCATGTACTCATATACCAACAAAAGTTGTTCCCCTTCAGCACAGTATCCATGAAGCTTTACGAGGTTGGGGTGTTGCACACAAGATATCAAGCCTATTTCATTTATAAATTCACGATTTCCCTGCCGTGATTTTGATGACAATTGCTTGACCGCTATAAAAGAACCATCTAGCAATTGACCCTGCATTGTCGCATCAAGGTTACCAGAAACCTAGTATGCCAGGCATAAACAGAAAATCCCATTTAAATAAAATGAAATAATTTGGAAGTTATCTAAAAACCTTGTATACGGGACCAAAACCGCCTTCTCCAATCTTATTATCAGAAGAGAAGTCATTGGTGGCAGCTCTGATATGCTCCAAGCTAAAATTACCTGCCTGAAGATCTCCATCTTTTGCACCTGGTCATGTAAGCCATGAGAAATTTGTAATAGTCAGTAGTTATCTTCATTCCAATTGTAAACAAAAGCCTCAAACTTATGAGCTCTGCAGAAATAAAATAATAATTGAAGACATAGACTTCCAAAGCATAGACTTCACCTTCTTTCTTTCGCAATTTCCCTCTGAAAAAGCCTTTCCACTTCCACCAAATGAGTCCAGATATAAATAGCAGTAAGCATAGAGCACCGGCTACAATGCCAATGATTATCGAACCAACGACTTTCTTTTCTCTAGTTGAGCAAATTCCAGAATCTGTTCCAAGAACAAGGTATCACACTATTCATAAGATCGCTTCAAACAACTAAAAAATCATCCCACTCATAAGATTGCTGTCAGTACTAAAATGTGTAGCCTTCAGTTAATATCTGTATATTGAGAGTATAAAGAATGCATACCTAAGAAGTGATAAGAAACAGACATCGCATTTGATCTTTACTAAAAAGATCAAGAAAGCCATGTGAAGAATTCTATTTAAAAAACAGAAAAGAGCATACCAAATATAAAAATGAAAGTAGAACTACTATTTCCTGGCGTTCTTTTTCTTTAAGGGCATTCTGTTTTCAATAGTATCAGAGTAGTATACGCTGGAGAAGTGATGTTAGACTTCGAAATCATAAACAGTGATAATGACACCCTTCTTCAAATTTATATACAATAAGTTTACACTCATCTTGGCATGGGGTAGTATTCACCTGAAACCACAGATATAGCTGATACAAGGGGACCATAAACTCCAACATCAGGAATTCTAGTCGTTCCTTTTCCAGCCCAGTAGAATCTAATCTCCAAGACATTATTTGTGATGCTGATATTGTATATTGGAAGTACCAGTGGTCTTTCAGTAACATTTGTCTCATTCTCTATATCAAAATTTTTGCGAACCCTTCTTCCCTGAGACAAAGTCAACGCATTAATTCATAATCTGGAAACTAAAGAAAAATTCAGCAGATAAATCGGTTACCTGAACATAGATATCAAATATGCGCTTCCCAAGACTTTTATATGTTTTATCATTCGTAAACTGTATCTCAGCAAAGTGAAGGTTTACGGTATAGTTCCCATTTTTCATGCAGTTGTGGAAATAAGTAAGTGTAATTGGAGATACACGCGCCGTTTTATATAATTCTGGCATATTTGAAGATGGCAGAGATACAATGTAACGTATGTTCTGGGACTCAAAATCATCCATGAAGTCCCCAGTGCTACTAAATCCCCAGTGATCATTACTGTAGAAATAAGTTGCAGTGCCGCCCTGAACATCTTCATCTCCCGCATAAAGGTTTTCTCGTTTATCATCTTTAACACTCACATCCTTCCCACCACAGTTAACATGTAAACAACTTGAAACTGAAAGTTGGTTGAGAAATTAAAACAGTGCAAGAGTTTTTTTTTTTTTTTTTTTTTTTTTTTGTGACAGTGAATAAGAAAATTTATTTAACTACTACTTAGTGTACAAAGTTTCATATGCAATTTAACATAACAGTGAACAAAGGGTTATTTTGCTACCATGCATTTATTTTGATTTGAATATTGCTACATATATAATATTAACACACATATCACCTTATATGTTGCAAATTTCATCATTTGATTATGCAACATTTCCACTTACGTACATTTTGATATATATATATATATATATATATATATATATATCTATCTGCTAGTATGAGGAGCACATCTAATGTGGAGGAATCTTTGGGCTTCGTCCTTCTGATTTGTGGGAATTTTTCTAAGGTCTTGCATTCTCAGGCTTACCAGGTTTTTTTTCTTATTTAAAAAAATTACTTATATTTATTTTAGAAAATTAAGGCATAATTTTGTTAATTTTATTCAGAACTCCTTATATCTATGTTAAATAGAATGAGAGATATCATGGGGGTGATGATATTTTAAATAATAGAGAATAATTAATTGAAGTACAATAATATTTTTTTTTAATACAGAGGATGTTTGATAATTTTAAATCATTAAATAATTACGTTAAATAAAATATGCTTTCGGAGTTGGTAGATGGCTGACAATAAAAACAAAAACTGAACTGCGAGCAACGATGGCTTGATAGCTGAGAAAATATAACTTACACCGTGAACAGCTGAAATTCTTGTAGCAAGGAACATACTCCTCTCTGTCAATTGCAACATATAAATTCGCTAATGGTTTCAAATACAATTTAATTACTATGTACTGTTGGTATTACTAAATTATGTATTAGAAAGACAGTGTCAATGAATGTATTGTTTGCATTTCCTAAGAAATTTTTATACTAATATCCACTAATTTATTACTATATCATTTTCTCATTAACTAGAGTAGAAATAAATAATGATGTCAAAATAATGGTCAGGGCTAGCACAGCACTTGTTTGTTACATGGCAGTTAAATTCTTGAAAATAAATCATTTTTCAACTGGCTTCTTGTCTAACCAAAACTAGAGAAGGGGATCTTACAACTTATTCTTCAGAATGGAGCTTCTGAACAAATTCAGATTCAAGTTCCTACTAAGTGAAACAATGAGAAACAAATTTCAGTTTAGAAAAATATCAACTTCAAAAATATAAAGGAAATACTATTGAAAATGTTTTCACTGACATGCCATCCTGACAAGCAGGTTGCTCATCGTCTTGCCAAGTAAAGTTGTTGTATGATAGATCGCTGTATCCAACACAATAAGAGAGCTTTTGTCAAATAAACCATAAATTATCCAATCTGTTTATAATTATGTACTCCCACTAAAAAATGAAATTTAAACCATTCAAGACCAGTTACTGATAAATATCTTCTAGTATTCAACATATATTAAAGTGCCATCATGGGTTCCCACCCTTTTTCAATCTTTTCCAAAAACTAATGTATAAAAGATCAAAAGGAAAAGAGGAGAAGAAATACAGAAGAGGAGACAATACTTAGAGGAGTTTCAACAGTATGGTTTTGTATATATAAGATAACTTCCGTAAATTTAGGTAATCACTCTGTACACACACAACATCACTGACAAAAGCCTAAAATGCTAAAGAAAAAAGAATCCTGCTTTATAATATTTTCATGCATCTGGAATAACCCAGACGAAGCTAAAAAGGAATAAAGGGACCCTGGCTGCATGCATCATCCTCTTTATGATGAAAACCAATGAATGCCCCTTCACAATAATTCAGGCATTTTTTGGCATGCTAACCAGAGATATACTTCCGTCCTAATTTTTCTCTGTGCTTTTCTACTCTGATTCCACAAGCATTGATTAGTGGAATGGTACAATAAAACCATTTACAATTCAAGAATATACTACATCATTTTTTAGAAGTTTTGTTCTGATGCGACATTTTATTAAAACTTTCCTGTTATAATATTTTATTTGCATTTCAATTTTTTATAAAGATGGCTGTTGATATTGAAATGTTGTCTTTTATTGTTAAAACCCAGAGTTCGTAATTTTAAGGCCTCCATTATATTATATCAACTTGTTCCGATAAATTTTGTATAAGATTTGAGTTTTAAATTTAAGATACTTCATATAAGATCTCTATATTAGAGATCTTCTAAGCGTAAAAAGGAAATATAAGTCGTATTGCCCTTTGTGTACAACCCAAAATGAAGTACAACTAGTTAGTTCTTTTGTGCTTTAGCTTCACATATCACAGACTAAGTTCTTTCAAATACCATTTGAGATTTAGATGACTGAGTTCAGGTTTCTCTCTGTAGGGAATTTGAGTGGGAGTGCTTTCCTTTCTACAAGCTCATATTAAGTAGATTTAGTAAATCACATCTAAATTTAAAGTATGAATTACTTCTAGAATAAAATAAACCACCGGGAATTGTCTATATTTTGCAGTTGCTATTGCTAAGGAAATAGTTTCATCATGATTTTTTATGCCAAATCTATTCTGCAGTGAACCACATACTCAATGAATAAGAAATCTATTGAGCTATACTAAACACTTCTAATCTACAAGAGCAAAACCTTAATTGCACAAAATTAATACAGATAAAGAATTTTGAACCACAAGAAACTTACATGCTACTTCCATCCTTCAGGATTGAATTCGGTATATTGCCACTGAGCATATTACCTGTTAGGTAGCTAGCAGAAGCAATGCCAAACTGTTTAATTCATTGTGTCAATAATTGAACTTAAAAACAATTATTTAGTTTCATTATAAAAAACTGCGTACATTACATGATTCTGGAATCATGAAAATTGGTTGAAAATTATCTCATTTCAGTAGAAAAATTGCTTTCAAATGCATAAGTCTGTTATCTGCATTCTTATCCCTTTCGTTTGAAGTCAAAATTTAAGTGTCAATATACATTAGAGTAAGATGCTTACATGAATCTTAGACGCCTTGCACTTATAATTGATGAAATTTCCCCAACGAGCATATTAAAACTGACATCCCTGTCATAATGTTTTGAAAATATAGAATTTCAATTTTAATGAGGCAATGTCCTTTTACGCGAAACATGTAATCATACAATAATATAAGAAGCTTGTAGAACAAACTAAAGCAAAGTCAATAACAAGTATAGTGCCAATTCATAAATCTTAATACACCGGAGATTCATAACATTTTTCGTGTGTCTCCTGAGAAATAAGTTTGCAGTTTATGTATTTAGAGAATAAATAATTCTGAACCTTTAACATATGATCAACCACATAGACTTGTACTAATATTTCCTGGTACAGTTACTCAACTTCAGATTCTAAAGTTGCAACCAAAAATACTTACCTCATTCTCATACTGATATTTGCAATGTATGCCTTTTCGTTTTACTGTATTCAAACAGGATTTAAATATGTATTGTTTAGAATTCAGTTAGCAGAAAATCTTTTCGTTTGTTTTTTACTTTTTAATGTAGATGTACATATGATTTATTATATGTTTCTAACTCAAACCTTTGATTAGTATGCAAGACAGGGGTGGATGCGCGTTATGGATTATGGGAGCAAAGAATTTATATTTTATTTGTTAACATACAAAAAAATGATTTCATAAAATTAGGTGTAAACTTCTTTGTGCATTGAGCAGCAAAAGACTTTACCATCATTTGTCAGGGAAGATAAACTATAGTCTATTCTTATCAATACAGACACGCGGAAAAAACATGTTATAGGTATAGAATCTTCACACGCTTACTTACAGAACCACCAAATTCCTCATTGTCCAGACGTATGAAGGTATAACACCAGATAGGTTACAACTCCTTAGAACCCTTAAAACACAAAATGGAGTTGCGTTAAACTTCAGACTAATGGTTAAAATAATATATATTCCCATTTAAGAAACAAAATATGACAAAATATCATCACTTGTAGACGTACAATGTAGTCAAGTTTGCCATGTTTTCCAGATGTGGAAAGACCTGTGCAGGACTTTCTATATCACTGATTCTTCTGTATAAATATGCGCTACCATGAGCTATAATATAAATATGATAGACAAAATGAAGCGCAAAATGTACCATGATTTGTAGGACTAAAAGAAAGATATACTCACAGCATATTTAAGTTCTTCAAGAGAGAGATATTTGATGGGAAGGGTCCCTCTAGTCCACTTGCATGCATTTCTCTTCATAGATTTTACATTGGTAAGAGCATGGAGTTAGAAATAATATATAATTTAATATTTTGCAAAAGAAACGCCAAATCATTTAACAAAGAAAGTATTAGAGTCTCACAATCTTTGGAGAAGTTGCCAGCTCTGTATGAAACTAGGTATTGTTCCAGTAAAATTGTTATTATTTATTCTACTGCAATGTGATAATGAATTGTAAGCATGAGATGCAGTGTATGAGTTACATAGTTGCGTTATAATTGAGGAGAAGGAACAAAATCAAAGCTCACAAGTCAATCAAATTTTGTAGTCCAGCAAGTGTAGGTGGTAAGTTCCCAGTCAATTGATTGGATGACAGAACCCTTCAATGTTAAAATTACAGAAAAAAAAAATCATAAGAAAACATGATATCTTACAAAAGAAAGTAAAAAATGTATAAAATCATATTAAAAAATGAAAGCAAGAAAAGGAATTGTGATGTCTTACAAGGTCTGCAAGTTTGTTAGTTTCCCAAGCTCCGGTGGAACAGGACCAGAAAATTGGTTCGCTTCAAGCATCCTAATTGGAGACAAGACAAATCAAGAGGTTAGAAAGGATGATAAACCACATACTACCACAATAACACCTTCAAAGTATACCTCTTTCTTGAGAATTTCAATAAACATGATAATATCTAGGACAGATATGAATGAATTAAATCCAAAGCTTGGAACATACAGGTATGTAAGAGAGGTAAAATTTCCTAGATGCCTTGGAATTTCCCCAGATAAGCGATTCACAAGAAGAGAACTGCAGACAGTTGTATGTAATATGTAAGTAATATAAAATAAGAATGGTAGAACGAAAAGTTTGCAGTAGTTGGAAAAGACTCAGACTCACATTGAAGCTAATTTCATTGAAGCCCATTCCTCTGGAATTGAACCGGTGAAGCAATTGTAAGCAAAATCTCTGTCAGTAGAATAATTTTTTTGAAAATATTAAGATAAAAGAGTCACTGAACTAAACAAATAAAGTTGTAAAAGCCCATTACAATTTGTTTTTAACAAGATTTAACTTATTTAAGTTGGTCATACACTTCTCGGAGAAAAGGTAGCTTGGCCAGTTGAGGTGGGAGAGTGCCAGGTAGACTAAGGCGCTTGAGAGTCCTAAAACATAGAAACATTGTTCATCAGTGCTAAAAGAGAAACTTGAGATTTCTTGTGGATTTAGATAACTGAATGAGGAAATTTAAGAGATAATACCATGAACACACTTAATTCAAGAACTTTAGAAAAGAGAAATAAACCAATTTCGTAGGCATATCATACATGCTCACAACATGACAGACAGTATTGTCTTCAAAACTGCAGTCACAACCAATGCTTCTCTCTGATTCAGCTGGTGGTTCTTGTGTTAGTCCAACCATTTCAATACTGCAGGAATCAGCATCAAATTTCCAATATGCCGAACCCATCACACTCGCAATTTCTCTGAGGGCATCAACTAAATGACCACATAAACATGGAAGCATAAACATTGTAGTTGTAAAAAACAGTAATTTAGAATGTCAATCTAATATGAACTTGAAAACTTCCAACCCAAAGGGAAATACTGTTTCAATGTCCATAGAATTAAGAAAATAAAAGTGGATAGATAGAAATTATTAATCAAAATTTCACTCATAAATTATTCTTTTAAATCATGAGCAACTACAACAAGAAGTTACTGAAATACGCTGAACAAAAACTTCAGCAGCTCCAATTCCTAGTGTTTCATATCTGCAAAGATGAAACTAAAGATACCTTCTTCTTGGGGTAATTTTGATGCAGAAACTCTCAGCAATTGGAAGCAACTTAGAGCAATAAAAAGGAAGAGAAAGAAATTGGCAACTCCCATGTTGCTGAGGGGTGAAAAAGAACCACTAGACTCTCTTTGATTCAAGGCTTGTTTTTCCTCAAACTGCAGCTAATATCCTACGTCCAATAATTGAGTTGAAGGAACATAACTCAAGTTGGATAATGCATCTGAACATGAAACTGTTGAAGTCAAACACACTGCCACTATACTAATTACGTGTTTTGCATTTTTCAGATGGTACATTAATTTGAAAATTTTGTTAGACTTTATGCATTAAACGAATGATTATCTTTTTGTACGTATGATTTAAGAAAAACAATAAATACATATACGTTTTTTTATACAATTTTATTAAAATACTCACACTTTCCATAAATACGAAGAATAAAGTAATTATGATACTTGAACAATTAGTATATTAATTTATATAAGAAGATACTAAAAATAATTAATAATGCACTGTAAAAATATTTAGTTTGGAGTAAATTTTAAAAAGCAAAAAATATATACAATTTGGGACCCAGCTTGTATAATAAAGACATAATCAATGAATACGAAAATAGACATTAAAGTCAGGAAACGAGAACCATATCGGTGCCACATTATGGGAAGTTTAGAGTTGGTGAATGAAAATAAATAAATAAATAATTGTAGGTGATAAAAATTATAACATTATATTTTAATATACTCATAATTTATTATTATATAATATTGACATATATATTTTTTTAATAAAAATGTTTATTTTTGTTTTTCAAAGTGAATTGTTTATCATATAGAATTGGATTCAGTTGTAGACTATGAATATTTTTTTATTTTTACATTAGTAAATAGATTTTAAAAGCTTTTTTGAGTACTTGTGATCATTTTTATTTTAAGTATCCAATAAGCTTTTTCTTTAAATTAAGTATTGAATAATTTACCTTTCATTAATATTTCATTAAAAATCAACATTTGGTTTCATGAATACCACAGGGAGAAAAAAATCTTGTAAGGGAAGTGGGAAAAATCAAAAGCCAACAACAGTCCAACAAACGAGTTTGAACAGCAAGTTTCACAGTCAAGGGATCTCATTAATTATGAACCAATGCCAAAGATTTATGGGTTTCAGGGGGCTGAAAACTATAGATAGTCATGTACAAACAATACTATTCAACACATCTTCTTCTGAAAATTTATATTAATCAATAGTTACTTGACGTGGATGCTATTGACTCCACCAGATTTTTCAACATCTTGGATGGTTTTAGACTTCAAATCAGAGTACCAGTATGCAGTTGTTTTCAGATGTGGTATGCGATTCAATGTGCGAAAAAGAGATTATAGGATGGTTCACAATTGTGCGACACTTTTACACTAGCAAGTCCTAATACGGACATACATAATAATGAAGTATTATGTTATATATTCATACAAAAATAATAATATGTAATTCGTATTAGGTTTTTGTTATATGATGTTAGATATGTCTAAGTATCTTTAACCTATTTTTGTTATTAATGTGTTGTTATGTTATTATTATTATTAAATATATTGGTCGTAACTTTGTTACTTTGATTTTCTCTTTTAATTATGTTTTTAAGTTTCTATAATTTTTAACATTTGTCACATTTTTTAATTCTTTCCGTTGACTGACTCATACGGATATAATACAAATATAATAGAATGTATCATACTTCTTAATTTATAAATCTCTTGTATTAAAAGTCTTTCTAAATATAATACGACAAACAAAACAGAGAACACATACTATTAAAAGAATGTTGGAGTATATAAATATGGAAAGTACTTATACCTAAGAAAACGAATTATACATTACATACAAATAGAAAAAAATTGAACAAAATATAAGTGAAAAAATAAATTCTCATGCCCATCCTTAAAGGTTTGGTTAAAAATGATGTTATGTTTTCTTGGATGTAACTTATTGATGGAAATCTCTTAGATATTTTCTTCTTCTAAAATTATGTTTGATGAATTAAAAAGTTTAACTAATAACTTTAGCATATATGTAAGTTATGCTTCATTAATTGAGAAATCTAAACAATGATTTAAATGATGTATAAAATGAATGAAGCAAGATAAACACAAATTATATCTTTATTTTTACTTTTTAAAAGAGATTAAATTATTTCAAAAGAATTCTCTACCCTACCATTTAGAATTAAGACTAAATTAATTAAGATAAAATGGAAAACAATAATGAATATTATTTTAAAATTGATTAATCCTTCATTCATAAGTAGTAAAATTCATAAATATTTTTCTTTCGGTCCTATAATTTAAATATTTTCTAATAATTTATATTTATGCTCTCTATCTATCTAATTTCACCTATCGAGAAGAATTTCATATGATGTGTTTTTCCCTTCTTTATCTTTCTATAAACTACAAAATCACACATTAATTAACCTGCCCAACTATTTACATGTCAATGTCCGTGAAAAAAGACAAAAAATCAAATTAGAAATTTGACCTCCTTGTGCTCTCCAACCTCAACCAGTTTCACATAGATTGCTACTCTACACCTCCGTTTTTATTTATTCAGCCATAACCATCCACCAGTTTCCACATTGAGCACCTCTAGCTGTGGGTAAAAAAAAAAAATGAAAAAGAGAGATTGGAAATTTTTCATTGCATGAAAAAGAGATGCGAGATGGGGGGTGTAGTAAAGTGGGATGAACTATGAATGGTGTTAGAAAGAGAGGGGAAAATAGTTATGAAGCAATTTTACATGAAAAATAAAAGAAAGTGAATTAACAAATTGGAAGAAAATAACAAAACTCTAGCTTTTATTGTTCTCACTATTTTGGGCTTTGGGCCCTTTTGTTATAACTTTTTTGAACTGTTGATAAATTGAAACAATTATTCATAAGAAGGCAAGAAATAAAATAAAAACTATAATCAAAAAATTCATAGTATAAAATTAAAGCCTTCATCGTTCCATGATATCTTTAAACAAGGCTACCATTACAACAAACTATAGAATAATTGTAGTTAAATTTTATAAGTTTTATATTCATAGAAATTACAGGTGTGAAGCATCCTCACACATTTAATATATTATTTGCTATTATTTCCATTAGTAAGATTGCATAGTTTAGAGATATGAATATAAGTGGTATCATAAATTATTCAAGTGTAATACTATTATTTATTTTTAAAAAGTGAAAAAAAATCATTTTGGATTTATTTTAGACTTAACATCTCTTTTCCTTAAAAATGACTACTAAAATTAGCATAAATATTAAATTTAATCAATGAATCTAATATTGACATATAAAAGAGACGTCTCGATGAAAATATTTATAATAAAATTATACGCTTATCTAAAGATTCTTTTATATTAATGTTATTTGTTAACTAAAGATACTACTATAATATAAGTGTATAAAAAGGAACTCAGACTCTATTATAAATATTACTTCATATCGCAATATTATATTTTATTTAAAATCATGCAGTGTTGGAAAGTATTGTTGCCACTGTAACTATTTATATTGGTTAAAAAAATTGTTAAATTAAAATAACTCGAATAATATATAATGTTTATTTCAACAAATATATTAAAGATATTTAATTACAAAGCTTTGATAAATAATTTGATAATTGATAAAAAGGAAATAAAATAATAAATTATATTAAAGTAAGATTTAAATTCAAATTTCGTCTTTGGTTGCATCATTTCTAAACACTGCTTTTAATGTACATTTGTTTTTAAAATTGCATTATAGTTGTCATTTTTATTATTTTTCTCTGTTTTTTGTGAGAGTAGAGATAAAGTATTGAAATAGAGCCTTCCATCACATTATTTTCAGTTCACTGCTGCAGTGGTTTCAACTTCAACTCAACTTCAAATTATCAGTGAAGCGAGTTCACTTAATTTCAAATCTCAAATCCGAATCAAAATTTGGAAGTGAGATTCGCGATGGAGCGGCTTCAGCGAATGTTCGCAGGTGCAGGTGGAGCTCTGGGGCACCCTCCCCCAGATTCCCCAACTCTCGATTCCTCCGAGCAGGTCTACATTTCCTCACTCGCGCTCCTCAAGATGCTCAAGCACGGTAGGAAAAGCTATAAAGTTTGCGTTTTTAACCAATCCTGTTTAAGGGGTGCCCGATTTCAAAATTAGGGTTTTCGTGTTTTTGTAATTACAGGGAGGGCCGGAGTTCCCATGGAGGTGATGGGTTTGATGCTGGGAGAGTTCGTGGACGAGTACACTGTTCGTGTGGTTGATGTCTTCGCAATGCCGCAGAGTGGCACTGGTGTTAGCGTTGAAGCCGTTGATCATGTTTTTCAGACTAATATGCTTGATATGCTCAAACAAACTGGACGGTATGTTATTTATTTATTTGTTGTATTTGAGTGAGGTTTGGTTTATAAATTCATTGATGTTGGTTTCTTGTGTCGCAGACCAGAGATGGTTGTCGGCTGGTACCATTCGCATCCTGGATTTGGCTGCTGGCTCTCTGGTGTTGATATCAATACACAACAGGTTCAGCTCCATTTCTTTCTTGTATACGTTCTTTGGTTGATTCATATATTACCTTATATTGTTTTTGCATCTAAATGTCAATTCAAAGGATCTGTGGGATGATGTTAGCATGTTTCGATTTTAATGATTTTTTTCTAGTTTTTCACTTCATGGATTAGACTTGGATGCTGTACTTTTGTGGAGGGTCAAAAGGTTTAAGTGGATCTCGCGTTTGAATAGATTTCACGTTGTTGTTGTTTTTTCTCCTAGTTTCCTGCCTTTTTTACTCGCTTATTCTTGGGAAGAATTCAAGAATGGTATGGAATGTGCAATAGTGAAGAGAACAACATACCATACCATCCAACTTGGCTAAGCCACCTCACTAACCCTCAAATTATGGCTACTATGATATTTACCTATTATCAATCTTATTAAAATTGCTAATGTGGCTTTGATGTTTGCTGGTTTTTGATTAATTAAGTTGATGCCTAGACTCTATGCTTAGATTCTGTTAGAAGATGATGACATATGAACTATTCTCTGGGCCTGCTTGGCAGAAAGAGTACTATAAGATAAGTTTGAATAATTTGAAGAGTAAATTATACGCAATTTAAATAATTAACCAAAATTGCTAGTTAAATATATTTTCAGGGTTGATATTGCTATTACTCTTATTTTTCAAGTGATCTGTAATTCTTAATCAAACATCTTAGATTAGATTTTGATGTTAGTTAAAAATCAATATTTGTTTGTTAGTATGAAGCTTGCTTTGATTTCCCAAATAGTGAATATGGAGCGGCTCATTTTCATATAAAAGGTTTCTTGAGCTATTAGTGGAAGCAAACCATTTTTTTGCTTATTGAAAACAGTGTCATGATATGCACTTTGAAGTGCCAACTGTTATCTACTTCTTAAAATTTAAATTGTAAGTAATTGAAATTTCCAGCCACGCAAGCCATTACAGTTAAATCCTGTATTCGCAGTAACTATTTTTTTTTTCTTATCAGTATGGTGCTGCTGATTAGTGTGAGTAACTTGCTCTTCTATGGTATTTCATACAGAGTTTTGAGGCTTTGAATCAGCGTGCAGTGGCTGTGGTTGTAGATCCAATACAAAGTGTTAAAGGCAAAGTGGTTATTGATGCTTTTCGATTGATCAATCCACAGACTATGATGCTTGGTCAAGAGCCAAGGCAGACAACATCCAATCTGGGACATCTGAATAAACCATCTATTCAAGTGTGTTACCAAAGCCATTTTTTTTTGTGTACACTATTTTTTTTTTCTTTCTTTTGGAAGCACTTGTTCTGCTTTTTGTAACTGTTACTGACCTATGTTTATTGCCACTCTTTAGGCATTGATCCATGGGTTGAACCGGCATTACTACTCCATAGCCATTAACTACCGGAAAAATGAACTTGAAGAGAAGATGTTACTTAATCTCCACAAGAAGAAATGGACTGATGGTTTGACACTTCGACATTTTGATACACATTCCAAAACTAATGAACAGACTATACAGGTAATGTAATGATTCAAAGTGTAAGGTAGATTTGTACTCATTTGATTAGTCATAATAAAATCCCTGCATATATTTTGTTTATCCTATTTTTAAGATATAAAAATCTGCCTAATATTGTGATAGGAAACCAACTGGTTTAAAAATAGATATTGAATTTTATTCTCTGGAACCGATATGCCACAGTACACAAGACACTAATAACAGTTAATCTCAATTAAATTGCATGCAGGAAATGCTGAGCTTAGCTATCAAATATAACAAGGCTGTTCAAGAGGAATATGAGTTGCCTCCAGAAAAGCTTGCAATAGCTAATGTTGGAAGACAAGACGCAAAGAAGCACCTCGAAGAGCACGTCTCAAATTTGATGTCTTCCAACATCATTCAAACTCTCGGAATGATGCTTGATACTGTTGTCTTCTAGAGTTGTTGTTTTGGACCTTCTGGTTTCTCTAGCATGGTAAGGATGCAAATTGAGTTGTTAAAATTCCTGATTCCTAATTCTTCTCAAACTATATTTGAAGACACTAGACAGATATATTCTTTGGACGAGCTGAAAAGGTCAAGAAAGTAAAACTCAGCACATAGTTTGTGTGGTGTCTCCCTGAGTATCACTTACTGGGTATCTTTTAATGTTATTGTTGGATTTATCTTCTATAAAATTTGTCAAAACGAAAATTTCAATTGTGTTTTAAAATACCATAAGAAACAGTTAATAACATTACGTAAACACATTGAAATATCCATTTAGTATGTGTAGTCTATCAATGCAAGATCTACATTAAGCTCCATATATCGACAATTAGATTACATGCAGCGTTATGTTAGCTCTGCTACAATGCTGGTCGTAAAGCTATTGTAGAGAGGTTTTGTAGCCACGCTGTGGTAGTTTCATAAAAGTAGCCACTACGAGATCGATATAGAGTGGAAGTTGAGCCAAGCCAAAAAGTGTCGCTGGCAGGCATGTCACGGCATAGACTGGGAATGCAGCAGATTTCAGTTTGTCCCTTAGGATAAAGAAATGACCAGCACAGAAACAGACCATCATAGAGGTAATGGACATGAACAACGATGTCAAACCCAGGATAAGCTTCCTGGGAAGAGTTCTTCCGAAATCACGCTCTTGATACCGAGATGTGAGTATTGAGAGGAAAATCACCAGTGAGGTGACAGAACAGCAAAGAGCAATGAGAGATGAGATGGCAAAGATTTTGAACTCTGAACGGTATTCAAGAGTTGGGGCGCCGGTGTCATCTTTGAAGTCACCGGGAACAGTGGTGGATGTGGAAAATGCTACTGTGGCTATAAGTGCTGCTACCAAGGAGCAAGATTCAGCGGTTTTTTTCAGCCATTCTCCACCACTCTTGAGAAGCTCCCTGTGAGTCTCGCTGAAGATGTCTCTTGGTGTCTTGTTTTTATTGTTGTACCGTCTAAAGAAATGAATTGGCATCGATTCCTTGACAAACTGTATCATTAGCACCATTGGGAGAGCAAGTAGTTTCAATGACCAAATAATGTAAGTCATTTTACAGGGATAATAATTGGATTCAAATTGAAGCACCTTGATATCAATAATATGACGAAAACTTGTTAGGGTAAGTACTTCAATAAAAATTTTATTTCACGCTTTTATCTAATGAGAATTTAATTAATCTTTGATTGAGATACTTATAGAGTAAGTTAAAAGAGAATCTTACATAGATGATAGATTTATAAAATTTATAGCAATAAGTTTAAATAATTCTCTACTATAATATTGAATAAGCTCTTCTAATTACGTAAACGACACCTTTGATAATTAAATATTTTAGTGGATGTGATTTGTAGTATTAAAATTTAACTCGACTTCCTCTCTCATCTCCTAATTTATTTCACCATTATCTGCATTATTTCCATTTATGTTCTGACATAAAAATGTGTCCCCTTTGAGTTTACAAATTAAAAACAAGTTAATGTATTTGATGTACTTTGACAAGTTGAAATGCCTAATGATGTGTAAACTTACCAGGTACCACTTGATTTCCCCATGCATTTGCAGCGCTTCGCCAGGAATGAGCCAAGGTTTATTATACTCTCCAAGCTTGGCTGCCAAGTGCAATGCACTGTTTCCCTCGCTATCCACTTTCCCGAATATACTCTGCTTCAGATTTTTCTTCTTCAGCAACAAGTCATATAAGTAGATTTGCCTGTTCTCTACTGCCAATAGCACTATATTTTTCTTATTCGAATCCATATCATGAACGGCTACAGGAAACGAGTCCATGATTTTCTCTACCATTTCTGTCACACCGTTCTTTGCAGCTATTAATATCGGTGTCTCACACGTCATCTTCTTTTCTTTGATGTTAACCTTCTCCTCCCCTGCACATAAAAAGTTAACCAAATAATGATAATAATAATATAATAACCAACACTAATCTAAATATCATGATTAAACATCCTTTTTCTTTTTATATTTCTATGTAAAGTATGCAGAACCAAACACGGTAATAATGTTATACCATTGTTTTGTTGCTTGGGTTCTCCGTTGGTGTCGAGATGTTGCTGCTCTTCTGTGATATCAGCCAAAGTAACATTACCCCCCTCATCAAAACTATAAGGCTCTCTGCGTTTATCTTTTTTCTCCAATTTTTTCACGGGTATGCTGCCCTCGTCATCATACTCATACAAGCGAGCTCCATTCAGAAGTTCATCCATTATTTGAGCTGACCACACGTGCTTTTCCTTCTTCCGACGTATCTTATTGATGTTCGATGACCCTTTTGTAGTTTCATTACCACAAACATTGTCGCGTTATTAATACAAAAAAGGTGCTACATTCATGAACTGCAAAATTAAATGCTTTTTTTATATATATCTTTTTAGGTAGAAAAAATGACATTCCTACCAGTGATTATTTTATACTTATAACATATTGAATATATTTTCATAAAATATTGAAAGATTAATAAGATAATTTGTAAGAGTTAATCCATTAAATAAGGACTCATTTATAATTGTTATCGATTTTTGGAGTGCAAAAAAGTAAATGGTCATAGGTGCATGATATATTTGCATTTGGTCACCTTATATACTTGACCAGCAGTGTCTGATTGAAGTCTGGGTATGAAAAATCCAATTTATTCAAAACATATAAAAGGCAATATGGAAACTAAGAATCTCACTCGAGTATATAAATGAATTTTTTGGTACAGAAGTATTAATGTAGATTTTTATTAATCTTATCTTCGACTAAAAAAATAATCGTGATAGTAAAAAGTCTTTTTCCCCAAAAGTCACCCAGATTAAAGTTTTATCTAGTTAAAGCTCAAACATGCAAAATTAAGTGCGAACTTATAAGAGGTATGATGAGCATATATAATTGATATGCAAAATATATACGCGAGTCTAAAGCTAAATATGTTGATGGAGACATACCTGTTCCGAAGATAACCGACATTATAACAAACACAAACTTCAACAAATCTACACAGCTTTGGTAATTGGCAGGATGTGCCCAACTCCTGCTTTCAGATCCTAAACAATTGATACTGAGGTTAATGAAATCTCTGCTAACTCATATCTCAATTTATGTTTCTTCAATTTGCTTTTGAAATAAAGTTTTTCATTTGGTCCCAATATGGTGCATGGAAAGCACAAGTATAAGAATTTTAGTAACAATTTAGTCCTCACCTGGAGATTTTGTTTTCGCCCCATTATTTGTAGCAATCTTTTTCGATGCTTCGAGGTCTCTTTCTGTTCCAATTTGATCATGCAGCAACTTTTTATGTAGAAATTCTCTCAAGGGCCAGCTAACTGATACATAAAATACGAATCAAATCACTATTATTAGGAACTTGAGGTTATTAATCATGTTCATAAGTTGAAGTTTTTAGTAATAATTTTCTCTAATATGTTGCAAATAATAGTGAGAGTACTGTGGGTTTATATATTCTATTTTGTCTATAATTATTCAGACAAAAATACTTTTAAAAACAGGATTGAGTTATACGTTATCTAAAAAGAGAGAGAATATAATTTTTTACATACCAACTAAGGCGAATTTTTTTGCCACCCTCAAAAACTCCATACATGCCTCGTAATTTTTGGGATAATTGTCTTTTTCTTTGTCGATTGTTGGACGTTGCTGCTGAATACTGGGTGCTACTTTGAGCTCCTTCACCATTATAGCTTCCAAATAGAATAACACATATACATTATGATTCTTATATATGAAGTGAAATTTGATATTAATATCTTACCATTATAAACAAGTTTTTCAAAGCGTCCCAAGCGGCCACCACTCTTGAAAACAGAAGGCTTATTTGCGAGGACATGAAGAGGAGTTAACCCACTCTCGTTCACAAAGTTCACAAGATCTCCGTATAAATGAATTATTTGGAATGCCAAATCTGTCAAATAAATTACTCATCAGAAAGTTCAATTTTTTAGATTGAAAGAAAGTTTAGAAGGTCTTAATTACCAAAATAATCTCCGCCAATGGCAGAATGAAGAATTGTGTCACCATCAGTTCTTCTACAGTTGCTGTAGTAGTTCTTAGGCTCTGGGTGGGTGTCGTTGGAGAGATAGTGAAGGAAAAGGAAAGCTTCTTTTCTGCCATGGAGAGCAGCCAGATAGAGAGGGGTCTCGCCGTCAACGTTGCGCATACTCAGCAACGAAGCCTCAGCGGAAGCAATGTACTCGCACATTTCCACGCTCCCCATGGAAGCCGCGAAGTGCAAGGCCGTGTTTTTTCTCTCGTTCTGAATTCTCAGTGCCTCTTTCGGCTTACCCTCTTCCTCCTTGGAGCAGATAAGCTCCACCAGCTCTCGCACGAAGTCGCATTGGCCGTCGGTGACGGCGACGTGCAATGCAGTGTCACCGGTCCTGGTTATTCTGGCCGTGTGAGCCTTCTTGTCCTCCTCGTACGTTCTCACCACTTCCCTCCACTCACCTCTCATGCACAGTTTGAACAAACGCTTGTTTGTTTTTTCTGTGTCCTCGCTCGCTCTACCATCTTCCCTTTCTCCCATCATCACGTTATTTTCCCTACCACTTCTTCTGTTCATCTTTATATGTGTGTGAGGAATGTAGGGGGCTGCTATTTTTTCTTTTTCTCTTTTTTGGCTTTCATATCAAGTTATTCCAACAGAAAGTGATGGCACCATAAATATTTTGATTCGTTGAATTCACCACTGCGCACTTTCCCCTTCATTCTTGTCCGCGACAAAAATGACAATTATAATAATCTTTAGAAGCACTGTTACTGGTTGTTCATTTTTTCTGACTCAAAAAAATGTTAAAGTAGGATTGATTTTGTTTTGGAATTTTGATTGAATTTAATTTGGAAGCAATGATTGAGAACGACAATGTTTGTTTCACATCCACTTTTTACATGAATGGATGGTTGTGATGAGTATCGGTGCTGTGTTTCCTCTGGAAGCAAAGTCATGAATTTACCTTGTGGAACGTGTTACACGAACACTAGCTTTTCTCTTTCTTTACCCCTCATACATATACTACGTGGATTTGGAGGACTGTTCTTAGTTGTGTGGGTGGTATTTGTGGCTTTTAGGGGAGCAAAAGGACGCAAGAGGGGGGTAATTCCAAAAATAAAATGAAAAACTTCCACTTATTAATATCAACTCTGAAGTCAAATTCTAATATTCTTAAGCTTTAAATCTGTTTTTTTTCTCACATATATAATTTTAGTCTGTATAAAAATTTAATTACATTATTTAATTTTTATCCACTATGTTTTTCAATTTCTAATTACTTATTCACATGAAATATCCATAGTAATGTTTAACTATAAACTTTAACATTGCTATCAGGAAAATTAGTTTGACATTTTTCTAACAACTAAATGAAATATTATATATGTTGAACTAAAATTATTTAACTTTAGAAATTTGAAGGATCAAATATGCTATTAATTTTCATACCGATAAAAATTGCATACTAATAATACGATAGAGGAAAGTAAATATATTTAAGTTTATACTAATATTTTATAAGTTCTAACAAGTAGAAAAAATGTGTAACACTTATATTTTTTAATATAAAATAATAGTAAAAATATGCAACTATTCTTACAGGTTTAACATTTAGAAAAAATAAATAAATTTATGTCTAGCTAACTTACAAACTAGTCTGTAAAGTCAAAATTAACAAAGTTAAAGTTGAAAGAATAAACGGTAAAAATTGGAATAGTTACTGTAAAATATAAAATAAGAAAAAAGTTAGAGAGAGTGCAAAATAGTGGAAAAGTGACATAAAACCAAACCTAGATGAGTGAAGAATGCATTTATCTCTTTCAAATATGTATCATAAGAGTGAGATATTATATATATATATAAGTGGTAAAGTGAGCTAGCCTTTAAACTTGTAGCATAAGAGAGACCTGTATATGTAATGTTAAACAGGAGTGTTAAGATCAAGGAGGAACTCGTGGAGTAAGAACGACAAGGCACATATAATATTATATAGAAGTGATGATCACATAAGAGTGAGACATGTAGATATTATTGTATAAGAATGTCAAAATCAATAAACCCGAGACAAGTGAGTGGAGTTGAGTTTTAATTATTTAACTCCACATAACTTTTTCATAAATTTTATATATCGGTTCGCGTTCTTATAGGTTGTTGGGTTAAATAAATTGACACATTTATATATATTTTATTTTTTTAATTTTGTTTAATATATTTATTGTAACAAAATTAAATTAAATTCATATTTACACTAATACTCAATTAAATGTTATTGACATTATAAATATATAAAATAGAAATCAACGTGTTAAGTTATATAATTACAGAAATAAATAAAACATTATTCAATAATATTTTAAACTAAAAATAAATAAGGTATCAACCTATATAATTAAACATAGTAAATAATCATTATAAAGATTCGGTCCAGTAAAATTTATGTTTAAAAGTTTTCTAGTAGATTATTCAGTCGAAGAAGTGTTTAGTAGTTCATTACCGTCTACCTGACCAAAGCTTCATATAAGCCTGTTGGTATTTCTAGCTCTTAATAGATTTGACCCGTGCCTTTCTTGAAAACTTAGGTAGGCAGTCTGTGAAACTATATAATCAAGATCTTGTAATGAATAATTTTTGTAATTTAAAGTTGAGAATTTATTAGTAAAATAAATTTGTATTTTAATCTCATTTTTTTTTCTTGTTGAACTAATTTGTGTGGTTTCATTATATAAAAAGATGGATTATTGTAAATGAAGTCCGTTTGGTTACATTAAGTTGGAAAGATGGATTGGAAAAGATTTGCAGGATGCAATCCTGCTCAGGTGAAGGGATGAAATTAGAAATTACGAAATATTTATTGTAAGTGAGTTAGAAATTACAAAACATCCTTTTCCACAAAAGTTAATTAATAATTTCACAAATATATCAATTAAAAAAATTAAAAAAAATCTATAATACCTATAAAATCATTTCCAAACTTTCATAAACATTTCTTTAAATCCCTTTAAATCTTACCATCTATCCATTAATTCAAACAACCTTATCATCTATACACAATCCACTCAAATTACTTCAAATCCATTCCCTCAAATCCATTCTCCAATCCAAATAAAGCCTTAGTAAATTTTCGTGGATGTAGTCTGGTTTCAGTCAAACCACATAAATTTTTGTTTTACCTTCTATTGGTTCTTGTGAGTTTTTTTGTTATTTTGTGGTGTTTAGGGTGTTAGACTGTCTAAGAAAATTGTGGTTATTTCCTTACAAACTGGTGTGGTGAACATGGAGCGAAAGAAATTCAGTCATCATGATTCTAAAAAGTATGAGGTTAAGAAATTTACTTGCTTGAATTATTTCGGGTTATAATGGTTGAAGTTGCATGTTCGTTTAGTTCAAGAGGACATTCTTAAAGCTTTGGAAGGTGAATCCGAGTTTGACAAAACCATGACTGAGAATGACAGGACTTTGTTATTGAAGAAGATTCATAATAGGATTATTCTAAGTTTTGGTGTGTTAAGACAAATTTTGAAAGAAAAATATCACAAGAGGATTACAGAGAAATTTGAAAGCTTATATATAACAAAATCCTGATGAACTGTCTATATTTAAAGAAGTTTTGTACTCATAAGATAAGTAATTATAAAAAAATCAATAAATAATTGAAGAATTTAATAAATTAATTTTTAATCTTTGAAAACAAATAATATTTAAATTGATGTTGAAGATCAAACATTATGGTTATATTATCTGTTGAAAAGTCATAATCATTTCAAATAAGTCATAATCATTTCAAATAAATCTAATTATGTAAAAAGAAACTCTTTAAATAAATAAATCTAATTATGTATGTAAAGAAAAATTCTTTTTCTTGAAAAAATCAGATTACCTTAAATTCGAAAGAGTTGAATAAAAAGTTTAATATTAAAATATCTATTAACTTGGTAACAAAAGAAGAGATATAGAAGATAAGTTAAAGGTTGAAGTACAAAATTTATAGAATTTTTAGTAAAAGTACATGTTGGGTTATTAAAACTAGTATCAATATCAATAAAATCTAATGAACATTTTTATATATTATCAAGAGAGACAAAATATAATTTATTCCTTTTTAAATCATTTAAATTTTATATAGATTTTTAATATATTTTGATTCGCTATTGACAATAATTATGTTGCATTTATTCTGGAAGTAATTGTTTTTGCTGTTTAAAATTTAACCTATTAAATAAAAATCACATATCAACATTATTCTATTAAGAAATTTGTGATGTTAGTAAATTACTATTTTAAAACATGTGAATGAATTAAATATTTTGAAAAATTAAGACGTTTAATATATAAAATATGTGAATGAATTAAATAATTTGAAGAATTAAGACATTTAACATATAAAATATGAATATTAAAATGTATGGATGAATTAAATAATTTGAATGAAATTATTTCATCGAAGGGTAACTATATGTTAGTTAAATATTTTATTTTTACTTAATTGTATAAGATATATTGAAAAAAATATTCTTAATAGTCTTAGCGGAGAGTGGACACAAATTTTACACGATTTATAGATAGGATAAATATAATATTTTTTTTGTTTTCCTAAGACTAATGGTACCAATTTTTTTTTTTTTTTACCTTAGTTTTTGCTATTTTATTTTAGCTCCTCTTAAATATTATTTGTGTTCTTGTCTCTAGTGGAGGTTATTTGCTAGCTTAAATTATTATGAAGCATTTGCATATGTTTTTGACTTAATTATTCATATCAAATGTATAATGCTGAGAGAAAATCTCCTACCTAAATCAAGGTTCAGAATCTGAATGGACCCGCCAAGTTCGATCGATCAAGACGGCGACATTTTCGTAGACGCGGTTCATCACTTCCCCGCCGAGGCCTCGCCGGAGCCTTCCGATTCGGCTTCCAAGTTTTCGGATCCTCCACCCGAACCTCAGTCATACTATCCGGCTACAACAATCCGGCGCCGGCCAGTTCGTCGCGGTTTTGCGAGTACTCAATCGTCAGATTCAAGCTTCGAGAGCGATTTGATCAATGGCGATTCGAAATGGAGTTTCCGACACCGCACGAGGCATAGAAATATCAAGAAAGACGTGAATTCAGAGAAACCCGTTTCGGATGAACCGCAACAAGTTAATGCCTCGACAGAAGAGAACAACGAGGGCTCCACCGTCACTTCGGCTGCGAACGATAATGCAGCTGTCGACTCCGTTGACTCGGCGCCGCGACTCGGTGACTCGTCTTCGAGTTTCCTCGAGCTCCTCGCTGGGTTGGCGATTAACTTATTAGGGTTTCAGATGAAGTTAATGTTCATGTTCATAACTTACCCCTTGTTTTTCACGTTTTATTCATGCATGTTTTTCATGGATCCTTTGGGGACAACGAAGAGGGGCAAGGTTTTCGTTATGGGAATTTTGAACAGAGGGTGGTGTTTTTTGTTTGGGTGCATTAGGCCTTATGTTAATAGATGGTTCAAGGAGAACGAATCGGTTTGGAGCGTGGCTTTGCGGTGGGGGTGGGGGTTCTTGTGCTCAATCTACGTTTGTTGCGTCTTGTTTGGTCTTCTGGTTTCGTCGTTTGTGTTTAGTGGGTTTTTTATGACGCACTTGGTGGAGAAGCCGATTCAGATGAGGGAGGTTTTGAACTTTGATTATAGCAAGTATAGTCCTGTCGCGTATGTGCCGATAATGTCGTGTGCTGGTGCTATTGGTGGTATAGGTTCCGAGGATAAGGTTGATGATCGGAAGTGGGTGGGTGAACGGTTTATACCTTCTAAGCACAAGGTGCAAGTCACTGTTGAGTTAAGAGTGCCAGAGTCAGGATACAACAGAAACCTTGGGATCTTTCAGGTGCTTATCTATCCCCTTCAATAGAAACAAAAAACTTCTTTTACTTGTTCAAAATCTTCTTCGAATTTAAATTCAGAGGGCGAACTGATTCATGGTGGTACAACTCCCCTCAGTGGAATTTGAGATTTCAAACCATGGTGGGTAAGCTAGCTTGGTGTTAGTTCTATTGGGCCTAGAGATTAAAGTCTTTTATATTTAGATTAAGGTTTGGTTTAGATAAAATTATTTATAAGGCCTTACAGGAAAGGAAAAATAAGAAAGTAAAATAGATTGAATTTTTTTTCGTTAGTTAAAATGAACTTATTTATACACTCCAGTATTTATTTTGGTCTTTGAAGTGATTTTCCCGATTAATGTTGTCATTTATCCTTATGGATTTTTGTTTATTAACTAGAAGGAAAGATGTTGATTCTTTGTTTATTAACTTGGAGAGAAGATGTTGATTCTGTATTGAAACATTATACACTACAATGATAGAATAGAGACCTCTCTCTGGAAATATGCTAATTGGGTAATTGTGGTCATTAGTGTTGACTTTTGAAGCAACCCGGTGGTAAGATTTGTTAGACTCCAAAATATAATTTCGTAGGACTTTGTATAATAGTTCAAACTTTTGGGTTATGTAGTTTCTGTTCCATTTGTGGTTACTATCAGTGTGGCGTAGGTGTTCTGATTCAATTGTTATATATATTAGGCAAAAAATGGAATTAGTTGTACGTGTTCCGTGACCGTTGATTATAGTTTCGTCAAGCATCTTAGTGCATGCTATCAAACTGTCATTGCTCTGTAATTTGTATCATACTTATGTCAGACAAGTAGAATTGTTGATGATGATATGTGATTACAGATGTTGCGGTTTATAGTCAGTTTTTTGTAGTTTGTTTTTTAGTTTCTTCATTAATTTCCATTGTTTTATAGATCAGGGTAGATTTCTTACTGCCTAATGGTAAAGCTATTGCAAGCTCAAGTCAACCTTGCATGTTAAGATTCAGAAGTCAGCCTATCCGCCTAATCTCGACTCTCCTCAACATTGCTCCTCTTGTTATTGGCTATACATCCGAAACTCAGACTCTGAATGTGAAGATGAGAGGTTTCGAAGAAGGAGATCTACCCACTTCGTGCTTGAAAGTGACCCTTGAGCAACGAGCAGAATATCAACAAGGTGCAGGGATTCCTGAAATATATGATGCATCTCTAATTGTTGAATCCGAACTTCCCTTGTTCAAGAGGATTATTTGGGTTTGGAAGATGAGCATATTTATATGGATCGCGATGATGGTATTCTTCACAGAGTTACTTTTTGCTCTTGTGTGTTGTACGCCTCTTATTATTCCGAAAACAAGGCAAAGAGTGGCTTCTGCTCGCCGTTATTAACCATGACGAGTGAGGTTTTTGTCTGACAAGTTAACCTAGCATGTATTAATTTGTGTTAGCGTCCTAGCATCTAATTGTTCTTTTTTCGGTTGAATTTCCTTCGCAAAAGCTTAAGAGCACGTCATGTATAATATGTAATTTATGTCAACACATCAGAAGGGTAATTTTTTTAGCTAACCCGATGCTGCTGTGCTAATGAAGAAAATATGTGTAGACTAGGCTTTGTGACAAACTGATTAATAAAAGAAATTTGTTGGAGTATTCCTGTATCGATTCAATACACTGATTGCATTGGTTCTCATGGGGACTGAATGAATTTATGTGCCATGTTCAAATAAATGTTCAATTATGGGGAGTTCTGTATAACCATTGGAAATTCAAAAACTACTTCTTACATTATAATACTATATATATAAGTGCAGTATAATAATATATAGGTGAACGTAAATATTGGTTGAGTTTTTTTATAAAAAAAAATGAGTTAGATTTAAATTTTATTTCTTTATTAAATTTTAAATATGAATATCATATAAAATAATTTAAAGAAGTGGCTAAATAAAAAGGGTCGATTAAGAGAAATATATGAACAGCACATTCTAAAGTGAAGGTTTATAGCGATTGTCAGTTGTAGACTAGTATAATACTTTTGGATATATGTCTGTTTTTAATTTAGCCAGGATAATAATTTAGCTTTAAAGAGAAAATTTTCATTTATTTTCCCCTGCTTTTTTTTTTTTTTTTTTTTTTTTCTTTTGTAGTAACATAGAAAAGGCGTATGTTTAAAATTTAAGCATCACGGGTTCTAACGAAAATCGAACATGCACACCTACAGAAACAGTGCATTATCTCGTGTATTAGTGCATAGCATTATTCATGTGATTCTGATAATATTTGACTCTTGACGAGGCAAAAATTGTAGATAAACATTTTATCATTAAAATTCTTCTTTCATCATCAACTCCTGGTCAAGAATGTTTATCCATCTTTCCATTAATATGAAGCACAATCAACTTATTTCCTATTGAATTGGTGTCAATTAACGACGTCATCTCCTTTTTCTTTGGTCGATCAATGATGAACCCTGTTTTAGCGATTTCTGACCTAATAAACTTCTTTCACCATTCTCACCATTGATAATTTTGTATTGATGCAATGATACCGCCTTTGAAGAAAGAGTCAATGAGGTAATCATATGTCATAAAGCTCCCATTTGGCACTTTCTTTAAAATTGTTAATTTTTGGAGGTGGGTTGGATTTTTCCTGACGATGGTGAAATAATGAAATTTTACCAAAATTAATATATATATATATATATATATATATATATATATATATATATATATATATATATATATAATCATAAAAGTCATAAATATATTACATTTTTTAACATTAAATTTGATATTATAAATTCCATGAGTGTTAAATTGTTTAATAACAGCTTGTTTCTTCAAGAATAGTCAACTACACCTATAGATATGAATAAAATATAAACACATAGAAATATTGAAATCACCCGAGTGCATGCTTATTTTTTTGTTTATTGAATTAATGTACGTAGTGCTTTTTAAAGTATTTTTTTATGGCGTTACGGTATTTTATTTATTTCGAACATAGTGCAACATAGAAAAGATAGTTAGAGCATATTATACCTTGTTAAGTAAATGGTTTTTTTCAAGTGTTAGTTTTTATTCTATTTTATGTTACATTACACATCTCCAAGCATAATATGTGTTTGTTATAAATGTTACACCATTACATTCCTGATTTAATTTGACGTCTAAAGATCATTTTTCATTTTTTTAAAAATAAAAATTTCAATGTAAATTTATAATAAATTCATTTTAACTGTTTAAAATTAATTTTATCAAAAGCAATGGAAATACCATGAAAAGAAATTGAGCCGTGTGGTTTCAGATACATAAGGCGGCTTATTCATATACTTGCTTGTAACCTTTTCAAGCGTATTTTTATATTATATTTTTGCAATACTTAATTGTATCCTTTTCTCTTCGTTTATAATATTGTCCTTATCTCTCACTAATCTTATGTCACGATTTATTGTCTTCTTACTTCTCAACTTATCGTAAAACGTTGCAAGTTTTATCCAAAATATGAGAATTGATGCATGCATGGGCAAGGAGAATCTGTTTTTGATATCCTCTAGGTATATTACAGGATTATTTGGCACTAAACCAGTGACTCTTCCTCACACGTTAACCTAATCCATGGCGAACTTTAACATAAGGAAAAAAGAAGGGAACATTCTTGAATTTGGTGTTGAATCACTCGGCTTGACCACCTTTGAGGAAAGAGGCACTCTTGGTGATTTCACGCACTGGCTTGTTTGTGTATCTTATGAAATTATAGGCCCATGCACCCGCCACAGCTCCAAGAGTTGGTGACACCAAATATATCCATATTCCTCTGTACTCGGTGTGCACAATTGCAGGCCCTAAGCTTCTTGCTGGGTTCATCGATGCCCCTGTGATTGGCCTGTCAAATTTAATCGTTAACCAATGTCACTACTCAAAAAAACATGCCATTAAATGGTATAATCAATTAGGCTTGAAGATAAGTTAACATACCCGGCAAACATCACATTTAGCAGTACCGTAGACCCAACTGCAAGCCCTGCCAACTCACCAATCTGCACCAATTTGAATCAACAAAAGCTATGAAATGTGGGTTGAAGAACATTCAAATATATATTTTGATGGGTTGCATGATGTAAACTTCTTTCACGTATTCAAACAAATATCTCTTTCAAACAAAAATAGGATAGATTACCGCTCTGTTATCAGTGGCAACTCCAGAAATGACAAACATGAGATAAAATGTGATTATGAATTCGATCACAAAAGATTGCAAGTCAGAACCAGCGGGGAGTGTTCCTGCGAAATGGTCCTTCTTGCCATTGAATATAAGTCTGAGAGTTCCACTAGCTAGTGTGGATCCAACCACCTGAGCTATCACATAAGCTGGTACCTACGAATATAAAATGGAAGAAAATTCAATAATTAGAGACAAACTCTGACCATTATGTGTGAAGCATAAATGCCGAAGAAACTGTTGAGAAACAGTTCTGGCGAAAGTCGTCTCAATAAATAAGGCAAAGCATTGAACGTTCGTTGTTTGTTTAACTAGTTTGTTGGATATATGTACAAGTCTTTCTTCTACTTTTGTTCACTAGCCCTCTTAGAAAATGAAATCCTTTAATGAATCTTAACGTGTTATTTCTTTCCGATTTCTTAGATTTTGGTCATGATATTTTTTTCTAGGAAATTAATTTGAGTGACAGTTATTTTAGATGATGATGATATATTAGCTCAGGCAAAATAAACAAAGTGAAAAGAGGGTGAAAGGCTCACCTGCTTCAGTGGAAACCTTTTGGTGGAAGCATGAGCAATAGTGACAGCAGGGTTGAAATGAGCACCAGAGATGTGACCAACAGAGTAAACCAAAACCATAACAGTGAGTCCCCAGACAATGGAAATCCCAGGTTGTGTTATCACTCTGTCCTTGTCAAGGTTCACAACCACCGAAGCACACCCTGCAAATATCAAAAAGTACGTCCCCACCACCTCTGCTACCAACTGTATCAAACAAACACAACCAAACCAGAATAAATTTCCAGCTCAACATATTTATTCCAAAACTTTGGAATCACAATAAGCTTCAGGGTTTCTAACGTCAGCTCAGTTAAAGAAAAAGAAAAAAAAAAAAAGTGAAACGCCATCAGTGTTTAAGAAATCTGCCACTAAATTTGTCATGATGCAAATCAGTAGTAGTAACAAAAAGAAACAACTTTCGTCATTAAATCGAGTAACTGATACTAATGAAATCCATATGGGTACTTTGTGGTAACAAGAGCACTTGAATGGGAAAGAAAGCATTAAGAAAGGTAAACACCTTCTGCAGAAGAGGTACACAGTCTTGGTTGGCTGAATCACACTTTTTTGGGGTATCACCGTTCACATTTAAAACCACCTGATGGTTTCCATTGCTTACTGGATTATCAGCCACCACCGACATGGTCTTTGGATAAAGCTAAGAGGCAGAATGAAAAGGGTGTCTTGCTTGGTTAAGGATTGATAAACTAGCTTTGTCTCATAGACCACAAAGTGATGGAGAAGAGAAGCAGCAACTCCAATTTATGGGCACCAAAGAGGCTGAGATTCAAAAGACTGGACTTGTACAATTTTTTCCACGAGAGATTTGACCAAAACAACCGCTTTTAATGTATTTCTTCTGTACATACATCTTTTAAAATTCTGATTTCTCATGAATATATTGTTCTACCTTATTGTATATCGTAATTTTTTTGATAAAAAAAATGATCGTACTTAGGACAAGTTAATGAAAAGTATGATAGCAATAGGGTGTGAGTTGGGTCTGAACAAAGCATTGAAAGCTTTTCCAACTACCCACCGGAAATGCAGACTGTGACATCAATGGGCAATGGCCATTTCCCTTAATTTTGGATCATATTTAGCCTTTTTTTTATTTGGGTCTATATATGTTCCTGTTTTGTCGACCGTTTAAATTAGAACGGATCAAGCAACCAAAATTTAAACCAAATCCAACTAAACTAGCCTTTGAATATTTTTTATTCGCGGTTAAAAGTGGATAAGATCACATGAATTATAAGAGCTCTAATTTTAGTACAATAAGAACTCTAGTTTTCGTACAATCACGACGCCGTATATTGGAAGTCTAATTTTCTTTCTTTTTTGTTTGTTATGGTTTGTCATACACATGCTATTCTCAAAATGTTCCTCTGGATTTTCTTTAATTTTAATTTACATGTATTACGTTTGCAAAAACTAAAATAAATGATAAATTAGTCTTTTGTAATGATAAAAATGAACTAATATAATATGTAGCATTCTTTTTAAATGGTTAACTTTACAGTAATCAATGTAAACATTATAAGATCACTTACAATTTAATGACGGTATAAAAAAATCTTTATAGTATCCCCAAATTTACTCTTTAAAAATCACAATAAATAATGTTTTTGTATATAATATCTCGTTTTTATTTAATATTAATCCTAAGACAAAACAAAACGTCGTTTTTAAAGCAGTTTATGTTTTAAAATCCGTTGAATCTTTAATTTTTCACTTTTCCATACAGTAAAAACATAAAATTGTTAATTTTAACGTTGAATAAGATTAACGAGAATACGATCATGTATCATTTGGTTATCAAGTAATTTGTATGCGTTGATTAAAAACATTATCATGTTCAACGTGCATCTGTGTTTTTTTTAAGTAAATGAAATTTCTCTTTTCTTGTTTACTTAAATAAAATATTTAACAATTTTTAAACAAAAGAAATTAAAAGGGTAAATTTTGCTTTAAAATTAATAAACTAAATTAGATATTATGACGTATATTAAACGCGTTTGAAAAATATACTTTTCTAAAGATATGCTTATAAAAAAGGGTTGCTTTTAACTTATGAACATGTTTTCATGAAAGGATATAGGAAGAATGCACGTGGTACACTTTTTAGCAATATTGGTTTAAGAAGTTATTGAGGCAAGTTTCCTAATCTTTGGACGTTTAAAAGATATTGTCAAATTCTAAATAGATTTTATAGAATTGAGTAAAATCTAAATTTACTTTCTATAGGTTTTCATGATGATTAAACTATATATATATATATATATATATATATATATATATATATATATATATAATTGCAATTCTATAAAAGTATGCAAAGAATTAATAGATTCATCCCTACTGTTCCCTACATACGACCGTAGTTAATGGGTTAGTTCGTGTAGATACCTTCGTATTAATAACCTTCTCCTATAATAAGTCCATGTATATAAATTGGTTGGTCTATATATAATAATTTCGTATTTTTATTTGTACTTTTTTCACAAATTTAACAGTTTGACTCTATGAAAATTATGGATCAGATTATATTATATTCATATAGCATGATAACTAGAGAATTTGTAAATGACAGGCTCAATTCATTTAATATCTGCACATGAACTTGGATATATGTTAAATATGTGGGCAAAGTATATATCCAACTCTAAAGGCAGTTGTTGATGAAGGAATACGTCAAATGTGATGGCTGAACTTCACTGCAAGGCACGTGCCAATGAAAAAACCCTCCTTTCCGTAACGCATAAAAGATAGATTTGCTGTGTAAAAGATAGAATGTGAATCATGCATTATGGGACAACTTTTAGAAATAAAGTTAAGTGATTGGTAAGAGAAATTTATATCTACGATAATTTATATATATTATTTTTTAAGTATATATAATGTTTAGTCTAAACACATCACTCCAAGATTTAAAGAAATTTGTGTGTTTCAGATTTCAATGGAATGAGGTAAATATAACAAACTTTTACGATAATTTTTATATTTTCTTTCCATTTTCTTCATAACACTACTTATCTTATTTTATATTTTTGTTTCTTTTTTTCTTAATTTTCATTTTTTTTTATAAAAACGATTGTATAAGCAACATTAATATTTAAAATTTTGCAGCAAAATTAAATGTTCAAACCGATAGCTTTTTTCTTAATAGCCTTAATTACCTTTTAGTACCTACCCTTTTATAGATTCAGTGTGAAACCCTCCACTAGTTTGATTTATCATTTTCTGTAATTACATGTGTTTAGAAAATCTTATGCAAAAATAGGATTAGATATGTTTTTAGTATTTACTGGAAAAAAAAACCTTTGAAATTTATAAGTATTTTCATTCTAAATACTTATAAAAGTTGTCAAAATTATATAAAGTTAATTGATCACATTTATTATCAGGGTATAAGATGTGATAATATTTATACAAAAAATGTTTTTGGAATTTAAAAGTAATTATTAATATAAGGTATATATTAATAAATATTATTAGAGCTTTAAATAATTATAAAAGTAAAAAAATAAATTAAAATTGTAGCATCTTTGTTACAAAACACCCAAAGCTCATCACACATATATAGAAAAAAAATAAAAAAAAAAATATATATATATATATATATATATATATATATA
>Ga0209489_102150_pt1 | contig 40376 bp, 25 predicted proteins | sample SiratrowhiteBW_FD_187527 | JGI IMG/M metagenome (GOLD analysis project Ga0209489, IMG submission 187527) | Root nodule microbial communities of legume samples collected from California, USA - Siratro white BW (SPAdes) (version 2) | ecosystem: Host-associated > Plants > Roots > Nodule | place...
AAAAAAAAAAAAAAAAAAACAAAAGAATCATTTTTTAGCATCAGCATTTCAACCAATCACATGCATATGTATATAACATTGAATGAATAATTAAGAACCTGTATGGTCAGGAGAGGGGTCTTGTTAATGTTGTCCAAGTGTCTCTGAATCCTTTGGAGTCTCAAGCTGCTGACTTTCCTGTCGGTTGTGTAGTTAAGGTTGCTGGGTTCAACCTCAAATGTTTGTAGAAGAAGGGCCAAGAGGAAACAAAGAAGAAGGTTGTGATGAGTAGGAGAAGAAGAAGAAGAAGAAATGGCCATTATTTGTGTTTCAGTGTGAAGAAAGAAAATGGGGAAAGTGGAGAAGCATTACTAGGAAAGAAAAGAGCAGAAAGTAAAACTGAGTTTCATGGGCATTTCCATATACCACACCCAAATAGAAGCACATAGAAAGAAAATAGAGTTAGTAATTAAGTTATGGTTTTCTCTCTCTCTCTCTTTCTTAATGGTATTAATGGTGAGGAAGAAGTGGTGGGTGGGGTTAATTAAGGTGGTGGTCAGAGACCCTCTTGGACTTTCAGCATCAACATGATGATTGCTTGCATTTGATTCATCATGTGTATTAATAATGCATGAGGATGATGATGAAGGTTGATCTTGTGATGCACAAACGTTGAAGCAAATTGAGGATGAAAAATGGGAGTGTTGTTCAAATTCGAAATATTGAAAGCAATATAAAATGGCAGACCTACCCAACTGAAAACAAAGCCCTTTTTATTGCAGTTCTTGAATGTGCATCTGCCACCAAACACTTTGCCATTAATATTTTTCCCTTCACACAAACCATATATTAATGCCTTCTCTTCTTCTCTTTCACTTTACCACTGCTCTCTCTATGCCTTCCTCTGCTTAACTTATTTTCTGGATCATAAAATAAGACAAAAACTGACAAATTAATTCAAGTGGGCACTCAAATGGTGGAGAGCTGTGTTATTAATTCCACGCGGAAAGCCCTAGCAAGTTACTTCTTCAATATGGTCTCCTAAAATTACGTAAACAGATTAATTGTGTGTGTGTGGCCACTCATATTAATTTAATACACTTGTTTATTTTATGTGTTTTTGTGTAAACTTGAAGTATTGGTTTTAAGATATTTAAATTTAAGATAAGGGGTTTTAAGTTTAGAGAGAAAAAAATCTGACTGCGCAAGAAAAAATAACTTCAAAATTATAAAGAAAATAAGTGTGACAGGTGTGATATAATTAATGTTGGCGGTTAATTTTGTATACCAACGTAAAAGTAATAAAAAGAGGAAATACAAAATTTTGTAACTATTTTACTAAAAGGATTATTACGTTTTTCATTTAAAAAATAAATTAAACGACGCATAAAAATAAACGGAAGAAATGACTTTGTACTTGATTTTAACAAAAAAATAATGGACCTATACGTATTAATAAATTTTAATACTGTTAATTATTGTTTATTTTCTCTTTGCTTTTGTAAGCCAGTGATGTTATTCTTAAATGAATTTGTTATAATGTTTTTTAGTTTCTCTCCCTATCTAGAATTTTTTTGTAATGGAAAAAGTTGTGGTGAAGAAGTGAGGAATCTCTATACCTTATTATGGCATTGGAAGTAAGAAACCTCATCAGTACAAAATTTAAAGTTAATTGAATTTTAAATTTATTATAAATTTAAATATTATTAATTAAATTTTTATTAAAAATTAATATTCTATTAACTATTTGGAAATTTTTGTATTTTTCAACGTAGTCGTTGTCATCCAAGTTTGCCCTCTTAAAATAAAAATCATGAAGTTCGATAACAATAAAAATAATTATTAGAATCCTAATTATCTTTATACAACAAAGATATTATTATATTTTTTACAATTAGATACTAAAAAAAAATATGAAACAATATAATTAAAGTTCTAAAATTTTATTTATTTGTTATTCTTCAAGTTTATAATATTACGTTTAAGAGTGTAAAATGAAACAGTATCACTCTAGTTAATGACAAAGGCAAATATAAAAAATTAAAATTTTTAATTTAAAAAAACCTTTGAGATTTAATTAAAACACTTAAGTTTATGAGAGACTTCAAAATTAGTTAATTACTTTTTATTTTCTATATAAAAATACGATATTAGCAAAATTTAAAATCTAATTAAGTAAAAATAAAATAAATAAAAAACTATTTTCGTAAAAATCAAATCACAGAACTAGCAATCCAAGTTTAGAAGTAGGCTCGTCGGGAATTGAGTTTAGTGCAAGAAATTAATTCCATAAAATGATAAATTAGAGTTAGAATATATTAAAAAGGGAGTTATTCAGCATAGAATTTTTTATGGGTAACTTGAGTTTGAGCAGTGAACTGTATTTAACAAGTGTAGTGGATTCTAACTAGATTTTGGAGTTTGGAATGTGAGACAATGAGATCGAAGTAATAAATAATTTAATCAACATTTTCAAAAGAGAGATCCATTTGAAGATGAGTTTAAAAAACGCACGAGCATCCATATGGCATGGAAAGTAGTACAGATATGAGAATTATATTATTTAAATGGAGTAAGCTTCTAATCGCGAATCTCAATTTTTTCTTCACTCAAAACAATTTTGTAGTTGTCAGTGCTGTGGATATCATATTGCATTAATAATAATATTTTTTTTACAGCAATCATATTATTCAATACCTCCTTCCAAAACTATTATTTTTTAACTTACTTGTAAACACATGTTTGACAAACCCAAACAACCCAACATGCAACGAATAAAAAATTTATTCAAGAAAAAATTATTTAAAAATAAAGTTTGAATTATTACAATTTTCCTATAAATTTTTAATTAATTAATAAAATATTTAAATTCGCCAAACTTAAAACTGCTTTTTTATTCTCAGTTATGCTTTTCTAATGTAATTAAATATGTATTAGTAAAAGTTCCAAATTAACTGAAAAACTGAATATTTGAATTAATTTTAAATTTTTAATATATAATATACCTTGTCAATAGAAATATATATTATTAAACAATATTGAAAGATATAATATTTCTTTACCATATTGATGGATTTTTTAAGTAAAATTTATCATATAGGTAAATTTTTAAAGTACAGCTTTAAAATATTTTAGAATAATAAAAATGAAGTCGTATTTTGAAATCATAAATTTGAATTATTTTGTCTTCTATTATTATTATTATTATTTTATAAAAATCTTACTTAGTATATATGACTTTTTTTTTCTGCTCTCTTTTATATTTTTATATATTTTTTATTTTATTTTTTAGAAGTTCTGCTTTCAATGCATGATTTCTTTCTATCTCCTTTATATTTATAAAAGTCAGAACTTCAAATGTACACCTTATGATCATAAAATATGGATTGTAGGTTAAGTTGAAAAAAATCATAAAATATCATAACACAGAGATATGCCAGCCTTTCCTAGTTGCAATATAAAACGAAAATAAAATAAAAAAAATTAGTTATATCTAAACGCAATTATTGCTTTTGGATGTAAAGGCAAATTATATCTATGCAATCAATTATTTGGGAAGGTTCTCAGAAGAATCTTGATTAAAATTCTCCATCTAGTACTTCCATAATTATTGCTCTGCTCTCCACACAAATTAATCATTATCTTAGTAGCCAATCATTAAATTGAAGTTTTGATTACTAATAATCAGCTTTATCAATGAAACAAAAACTAATTCGACAAAGGACCATGATTATGGAATGATATGGTTTACACGAGTTTAAACTGTAAAAATATAATTTTAGAATGTCAAGGACCACGCCTTTTCTTTAAATCAACATATTATATATTTTATTTTATTTTAGAAAGGTGAAAAAAATGAATACCGATTCACTAAGTTAATAATAAAACATCGAGATTCTCATTATTACTGGATTTGATGTCTGAATCTTAGAACATTTATTAAATTATGGTTTATCTTAATTTTGTGGATAGTGTTATGTCCAATAGATTTCAGTGTTTAACATAAAACTTACTCTAACATAAAGGTTATTAAAGTCTTACAATTGACCTCTTATTACTTAAAACATAATCTATATTAATTTTGCTTATTCAAAACCTTTTTTTTTCTTTAGTAAAAGTATTTGTTACCAAATGTTATATAATTTCTTCCCTGATAAATTTTGTTAAACAACGTTGTTTCACTCCAAAAGAAAAAAATACATTATAAGAAATTGTATTGGAAATTATACTAAGTGTATAAATAAATATTGGTATATATCAAATAAAGGGACACTACATATCATGAAGGCAAGGATATGATGGTTTATAGTGATGTAAATTGGGCAGGCACTCTTGATGATAAAAGAACAACCTCTGGATACTTTACATTTATAGAAGATAATCTTGTCACATTAAAAAGCTAGAAGTCACAACTAGATCTAGTACAAAAGCTAAACTTAAAGCAATGGTTCTAGACTATATAGAACTTTATAATTCAATTACTTCTCTAGAATTTAGGATATATACATGTGTACAATTTAATTGTATTGTGATAATAATATCATATGACATTATTCACAACTTTGTCTAGATGTCCATATCTAACATGTCCATATGAAACATGTGGATGTTGTTATATTTTTCATAATGAAAAAATTTATTAAAATATTTTAAAATTACCAAATTTTTAATTTGAAGATGACAAATATTCTTATCAAAACGGTGACAAACCAGGTTTTTTGGAGGTTATTAATAAAGTTAAAAACGTATGATGTCTTTCTGATTGGCTAACTTATATATTTGTTTAAAATGTTGTATAATGGTATCTTCTTTAATTTAAACCTGATTTATAAAATTTATTATTTAATTCCTAATTTTTTATAGCAAAATAGAAATGAGAATGAATGTAAATTTTTTTCATTTTTGCCTATAAATAACTCCCTCTTTAAAACTTTGATAAAACTTTGTAGTAAGAGTCACCCCTCACTGCTATGATTTCTGCTAGTTTCCTATTTTATTTTAAATAATTAATTTCTATTTTGTAACAATAATGAACTTCCAAAGGTTTTAAATTTTTTTCACATTTTTTGTAATTCAAAAGTCTTCTAACTGAATAATAAAAAATAGTTTGAGTTTTGCATTATTACACATTATATGTTTTCAAAAATCAAATGTAGACTTCTAGATCGTACATTGTATAATAAGAACCAATTAATTTCTAAATTGTACAACTAAAAAACACCTCATTGAAAAGGATTTAAATCATACAATCAAAACTAATAATTTTTAAAAATCTGAATTAAAAAAATTCATAAACCATTTCCAAAATACTTAATTAAAAGTTTTATACAAATTTCGAATTTTAATATCTAGAAGAGATGGTAATATTTTTAGATTCTTGAATCCAAAATATAAATTAACGCAATTACTTCTTCAGCGGGCAACTTTAAACATGTTTATGGAGAATGTCTACCATTCTACCAATCAACTCAATGTTGGTTTCCAACAACACGGACCAGAATGTCCATTCAAATTGCAATCATGACAAACTCATACAGTACAAACAGGGATCATATATTGAGATAAAATGCATTCTAATGGCAAAGTCATACCCATTATTTTAATCATGATTATATACACTAGGCAGCATCTAAAGCTTGTTGATGAGACTGAGATGTTAAACAAACTTCCGAATCAAGCTTGCTGATATACAGAAAATCGAAATTTCATATTGATTGTTCCATAGTTTATTTCTAGATAGCATGATCTAAAAGCTTTAGGAGTTACTCAATTAGAAACTTCACAAATTACTAAATCCAAAGGTTTTCTGTTAAAAGTATTTTTGACATTTCTCTCAACCCATAGATGGTACGAGCAAAAGTCTTTAATTTATAATTGAACTCTACCGTTATAAATTGAACTCAACTAGATCCCGGTATTAAATATTCAACCACATGCCAATAACCTGAGGTTATAAAACATAGAATAAATCTTTTAAAAACTACGATACAGGAAAAGCATGTTCAAAAAAGTAAATCAGAAATTGAATTTGTCATACAATAAATAGGTTTGATCACGAGCTACAGCTTCTACAGGCAAACTCACTAACAAACTCGCGACTATTATTCCCACATAAACGAATGATTATAAAAAGAACATAATCCGCACCTGAACATTTTAGTTCATTTAAATGGTAAATTAGTCATTCTTCACATTAACAGCTGTAAGGAATAAAGAGGCACGAAAAAAATGGCAATACATACATTGTAAGTAAAAAATATATTACCGCCAAAATTGATTGAGTAAGACATACAAATATAGTTACAAATAATTAGCCTCCTCTAATTTACAAAGACAATTGATATAATCAAATACCCAGGCGCAAAAAATTGGGTAAAAAGCCTCAAATTGCATATTTCTATATATATTTTTGACTATATCACAGTGCTACCAGAAAAATTGGTTATCAACGAGAATTCTGTAATTAGACCATGAAGAAAGGGAGAAACACATCACTTGATGAATCACAAACTACTTAGCTACTTGCGGTATCTTCGTCGCTATCATCACTGTCATCGCTGCACAGCAGTAAATACGAGAGAAATTTATCAATAACATAATTGTGCGTGGATTCTTGACTTAACCAGTCAAATGTATAAAAAAAAATTATTCCGAAGCAACAGTTTATGATATCTAACAGAACCTAAATAATCAGTTTAAGAGTATTTACTTTTACACAGAAAATTTTCAAAAAAATCAACAGATTATCCATGTAAGTAATAAAAAGAAGTACTTTGGTGTCTTCATATTTTGGAAATGAAATTTCAAAATTAACCTATAATTTTATCATCCCCTAATCTAAATCAATTTTAAAATTACCCCCTTTCGGCAGACTTAATTTTTTTGGGTGGAAAAACAAAACATAAAAGTTATACTCTATGTAGTCCTTAATAGCATGAATGTCTCAAATAATTTAGTCCTTGTAAGAAACACGGTCCTGAGTACAAAAAACATGATCCAGTTTCAGAAGTATTAAACACTAAATCTCTTTTATACCCATAATTCATTGGGAAATTCATTCACGATGTTCATTCACTCTATTGGCCTATTAACAATAGAAGTCACTCGTTGCATGTCAGGTTCATTGTCATTTTCTTTTCTCCCCTAAATATACGGGATTTAGCAACTTGCATTAGATTGAAATGATCCTTCAAGAGAAATGCATATTTGATTATATACGTACCTATATTCTGGAAACTTGGATAGACGCCTAGCATCCAAACCAGTGATATACTTCTGAGCTGCTTGAACATTTTCTGAACCTGGAAAACCCAAATCCAAAAAAGAGTTAGAACTGTATCTCCATTCCATTTATCAGTTGCTTAACCTAAAATCCAGTGCCCGTAGAAAGGCAGGAAAACATATTCAACAATAAACAGTTCTGGAAATACAAATGTTTGGGAGGTTTTTGGTACAGAAGAGTTACACAGATGCGCTTTGGAAAAACAGGTTATTTCAAAGATGACAAGTTTAGAAACAGATTCAAGTAAGAACTAACAAAGGTGCCGAAAGAAAATATTTGCAGAGGAAAATAAAGGCAGAAAATTTCTAATCAATTCATTAAATTGACAAAGATGTGACTTCACATTGAGGGACTCTACTCTAACACAATAACCAAGCTTTCTCACACCATACGAACAAACAGCGTCATAATTTTTTTTTTATTGTGAACATCTCTATAGACAAACTATTAAACCTTCAACTTTGTCATGGTTTCACCTTTTATTGGGTCTCCCTCTACATCTAGCAATAGGGCTAACCACTACATGATCTAGGTTCTGGTTGTGAATAAACTAATTTATAGAAGTTCTTTCATATTAATTATTCTAAAAGATAACTTTTAATTCATATGTAAGGTAATTTTACCCTTCTTCAGACATGCCAGCCACCTAATCCAATTCCTCTCTAATGCATTCATTGACAATCATAACCTGTTAAGCATGCCCACTCATCCTATGTAGCATTCCCATCTCCCTTACATTGAGTTTATTAGCTTGTTGGCTTGTTACCATATAACACTTGATTACATACAACACTAATCTTATAGATGTACAGTAAAACTTTGGCTTAAGCTTAACTCGTAACCCTTTGTCACAGGAAAACACTCAGCGCACGCCTCCATTTCGTCCACCCTATCCTATACTTTACATTAACATGATTTTTCTATCATTTCGAGTGATGGACCCAAGATGTTTAAACCATCTGATTTGTGAAAGGTATGATCTTTTAAGTTTTCACCATTAAGAATTAATGCACCTCATACTAACTAACAATCATTATACTCCGACTTCTTAAATAAAAGTCACCAGTTTCCAAAACACGTACAAGGTAAAAAAGAAAATAAAACAACTGATTTCATTCGTAAGAATAATCATTCAACTTGAAAGAAGTACTACATGCTGCAAGAACAGTTCCAGAAAAAGAAATCTCAAAAAATGATTATGGTTTCATGACTACTCTTCGAACATCATTTATCATACTTATTCAATAGCCAAGTAAATGTAAGAACACAATTATAATCAACCTTGCCCAAAAATAATATCAACAACACAAGATAAAGGACAATGCCAAGTGAAAGTACCCTTTGCTAGTTGAAAGGCATGCAGAGCACATCGTTCTGCAGCAAGTCTAACGGGGGTATTTGCATCTTTCAAACACTCCGCTAGTGCAGGTCCAACTATGGTGCCTTGTGACAAAATGGCCGAAGGATTTGCCTGTAATGTTTCAGGAATGTAACACATATAAATTTCCAAACATTATTCTACAGGTGATGCTATGTGAACGCGAGACTTCAAGCCCATACCTTGGCAACAGCTTTTATGCCGGATAATGCCCTTCTTCTAACTTCACTAGAGTCATCACGTGTGGATAAAACTAGCAGTGAAAGAACATCTTTGTAAAGCAGTGTATCAGAAGGATCTATCTGAGCTCTATAAAGAAGCAGCCTTCCCAATGCCTTGGTCGAAGTTTCCCGAAGAGGGAACTATTTTACAGAAAATTGAATAAAATCAGACAATAGCCATATAACAAGAAACTTGTTGGACTTGAGAGATAAACACGATGAATTCTTAAAAAAACACAAAAATAATCTGGATTTTAGGCCAGATTTCAGTACAGAGGGTTTTCATAGAGCACGAATTTCCTTCTTCAAAACACCAAAAATAATATCCTGACAACTAAGTTGCCTTCAACAAGTCTGTCACAGAACCTATACATCACTGTAACTATCACATCATAACATCTAATTGCTAAATTTGATATTCATATAATAATAACTCCCTAATTATATCCAGATACAGAATTAAAACTGCATAATTCAGAAACTTGGTCAATTAAAACCAATTCAGGATTATCATACCTTCTCATCCTTCAGGGTGTCTCTAAGGCAATCAACAATAGTTGGGAACAAGGAAGACGAACAAATTGTTGATGGATTGTAACGAAACCAGGAAGAGATTGTAAGGACAGAACCATGCCTGGGTGGCCAGCTTGGTGAATTAGCTAGACTTGACAATTCTTGAATCAACTCTGTCAGCTGAACATCTTCAAGGTACTGGAGTTATAGTAACATAATAGTCAGAAAATATAAAAACAAAATCAAACAGTGAAGTAGAATTAAGCACTCCGATAAATATCAGAAATGATAGCAATGTAATAATAACATAATTTGGCAATAGCAAAATGACACATTAATTAATTTATTTTTCAATCAACAAAGTAGAAGAGTAACGTATTACTATAGTCATTCAAATATGTAATGAAGATTACAGAGAAATACAAAAACATCAGTGAACACAAATACATTCAGTAGTGTACAAACCTGTGTCAACATTCCCAATATGCTAGAAGCAAATATCCGAACTTGATCATCATCATGATGAATTAAATCCTTGAGAACACTGTAAAAACGATTTCTAACACCAGAGCTGACATTCTTCCCAGCATGCTTCAAGACACCCTTTAAAGCAGTTAGAATAGCTTCACGAACACCGCCATCTGATCCCTAAATAATCAAATTCCCAGTTTTGTATTAGATAAGTGACACCAGCAACACACAGTATTGCATCAAGTTAAGTAAGAATAGCAGAAATAAAATCACCTGCAAACTGGACAGCAAATCACTAACTAAAGGGTCAACCCTGGTACTGAGTCCGCTAAGTTTCCCAAGTGCCAAGGCAGCACTAGAACGAACAGTTCTGCAGTCACATGCATATCTTCAAGACTCCCGTATATCAACATTTTATTACAAGTTAATTAGAAAAGTAACAGAGGGTGGAAGGGCAGCGGTTCAGCTTAAAAAGGAGGTTACCAAGCAAGTGGCATTCAAGGCTGCAGTCACATGCATATTAATAAGCACACATAATAAAATATAGATGAGAGTATGTTAGGAGACTCCCAAATATCAACATTTTAGTACAACGTAATTAGAAAAGTAATTTAGAGGTTGGAAGGGCAGTCGTTCAGCTTAAAAAGAATGTTTCCAAGGGAGTGTTATTCAAGATTGCAGCGTTGAGAAAACTGGGTGGGGCGTCAGCTGTAAGGGAAAATCCTTGGAGTAGTTTTCTCTGCTTTCATATATTTATCCCTTTATATTTGAGTTTGTAAAAATACCGGTCCAGTGTGCCAAATCTCTTGTCGATTAAGAGTGAAGAATAAGATGGTGAGAAAATGGAGGTGAAGATGAAGGCGCTGGAGGTTAGGGTAGTATTCAAGCACATAAACTGGTGTTCTATTCACCCTTTGAGGAGGATGGTAGAATTTTGTAGGCAACAGCCATGCATGGTAGAATTTTGCACAATCCCATCAATACACAACAACTGGTGTTGTATTCACCTTTTGAGGAGGATGGACAGTCAACTAAGAATGAGCTTTGGGGCACGTGTATGCTAGCCAATCTTCCCCTGCTTTAAGAACCGTCAGAATAAGTCTCTGTTTTCAATTTTTTCCATCTAGTTTTGCAACATGTTCTTCTCATGAGGATTTTGTATCTCTCAGTATGTATCTTCATCTTCTTTCTCGATAGATTATTTGTTAATAAAAGGGAACACAAATTAGGTATTAACAAACTTAGTAATTCCTTTAAATCAGGTTCTCCCCTTTAATTATGGCGTAACTGAAAGTTTAAATTTTTTATTACAAAACTTTTTCTACGCTCCACCCACTTTAGATTTCAAAACCAAATACTTAGATGTCGTTAGCAAGTCATGTGACAAATCCTGCAAATACTTAATTGAATGATTTACTTGTAAGATAGCAATTAAGTTAGCACATTTTCAAACAACATCAAATGTACAGAAGCTGCTAGCTGAGGGGGGTACACAACAAATTGGGGAGAGGAGAGATGATTTTATAATATATTAACATCTTAAACAAACCTCGTAGAATCCTGTAGACACTTGACAAATGTTGTTTGCAGCTGAGGAAGAAAAGGCTTCAGGGAGATTCCACCCTTTTTTATCATAGATGTAAGAGTAGACAAGATGGCACTCTTCACTTGCCATGGGAACCGATCGCCTATAATTCGGATAAGAGGCCTACAACAACCACGATTGCAAAGTCAGGATGTATAAAATATATGTCCCCAAAAATCATAAATGATAGAATATAGCATTCGGTTGGGTATGAAGCATGGACAATCAAATGCCTACCTCACATAAAGCATTGAGAAGAAACTACATATAATTAAAACAATGAGAGGAGTAAGATCAAGCTCTAAAGAAACCTATTTAATACCAAGTCAAGCACTCAAAAATCAATCAACAACTCCAGCTCCAAGGGAAAGACATAATAATTGTATATCTTTAACAAATGAGACTAGTCCTACTTCTTGAAATTTTCTTAAAAAGGAAAAAAGTCAATCAAATCAATTTTGTGTCAGCTCATGCATATAATAAAGAGGGAAACAGTAAGCCGCCAACCAATGAATTGGTTCAGTTAGTGTATTGAAATAAAAGAGACCAGAACATTGACAGAATACTAAATTATAAAATGACGTCATTTTACTTGATTCATACAGCTGCTTATGCTAAAATATGAATACTTATAAAAATAATCCATAACATTTTTTTATTAAATACCCTGTTATTGGGATGACAAACTCCTTGAGTGATTGCTCACTGGTCACTTCTATCAATTCGCCAAGTCCCAGAGCAGCCTGCTCCCTCAATTCAGCAGACCCGCTTATCAGACCCTGTACACCAAAGGTATAACTTGGAGAATGAATTTACATGTAAATCTCCAATCTTTTATTACGTTAAGATCAAAGATACAAAATTGAAAAACAGACAACTAAATAATCAAAGAGCAGTTACAAGACAAGTCAGTTATAACTGTCTAATTAAATCAGTTATAATAACCACAGATAAAACAAACTATAATAACGACCTCGAACAGTTACACTAAACTAACACAGAAACAGCTGTAACAATATAACAAACTAATAACATTGTCTAACAGAAGATGCACTTACTCACCCTCCCCAAGAAAATCAAGGGGGCCGAGAAACTGAAGGATCTCAGTTACATTGAGTTTGTGCCTAGGAGAGAAAAATAAGTAGGAGACATTTCTTACAAGATACACTCACACCTCACAATATTACATAAATGAGCAAGCATTGCTATACCACAGAATTTTTTTAATTCTGTACGTAACCAAAACAATCAGTAAATTTGTAGTATTATTTAAAAAATGTACATAAATGATATCAAAGCCAATTGAAAACTAATCCATGGAAAAAGACCCACAGAGAAGGTAAAAAGAGTTGTGCTTTTCACTCAGCTGGAGGGATTGGGGAGAGAAGACTGAACAATGAGACAGTGGACCAGCAGGACCACCGAAGAGGATAAACTGACATGACAGCAATAGCATAGAAAATGCTCGAATTGATAGAGTCACAAATTTGAATTGCTTAAAGAAATAACACTGGCATTTCATTACTTACAAGAAAGCAATCAATTACAAAGTTCCTATAAGTATTAGGATAAAAAAGTTTTAAAAACAACCTGATACCTATACTAGGCTTCTTTAAACATCCACAAAATTGTGAAAATGTTAAGTATGCAACTTGACTACAAAGCAAGTAATGATCATACAAAATTAAGAAATTTCAATTGAATAACGAGAAGAATACTTGGAGAAAAATTGGCAGTATAGGCTGAAGTGCTTTAGGAAGACAAAATCCAGGTATGAGAATTGGTCCTCCCTGTAGATCAATTATGCACAAAACGCATTCAAAAATTAGTCATTAGGAACCAGAAACAATATCTGAAAGTCTCAGATAGGAATAAAATTCAAAGTAACAGCTTCACCTTCTTCTTCCTCCGTTCCTTGTCTCGGGATGTTGACACAGCATCTCGGACAAGTTTTATATAAGAAGGCAGAACCTCCTTGGGTACTGAAATTATGACCCTTGACAAAGCTTCCCAAGAAACCTAATAAAAATAAATTTGTAACAACATATAGAGGATCTGTGTATAATATCAACAACTCAAACACTTACAGCTACAGTAGATGAATCAGAATCACTTAGCAAGATGATTAAGGTAGATATCATGTTTGGAGCTTCATCAACCAGATATAACTTGCTATTTTTGAAGAAATATCCTATCAGATATGAACTGGATCTTCTTACAGCAGCCTGTAGATAATTATCAAAAAGTGAACAAAATTGTAAGGAGGCATGTAGGAGATAGATGAAGGGCATTAAATTATATCAATTATTATAAGAATATTACCTGGCTATCATTAACACCTTTGACAAGCTCTGATATGAGTGGCTCAATACCTTCCTCATCAATAACTGAGACCACCGTTTCAGCAGCTTCCTTAGCCAGTGTTTGAACCTCCTAGAACATCAACCAAAAGAAAGGATTAATTTGTCCAAATCAGTCCTTAGCAAACATGACGTTTGAATTCTGAAAAAGTATTTTCTCCAAATAATCTGAGCATAGTCTACCTTGTTATCATCACCCATTGCAGATAGCAAAGGAGGAAGCACAGTACCAAGATGAAAGTCAAGGCCAGCACCAGCAACCTCTGCTAAAGCTCCTAAAGCATGTGCATTAAAGGCACTGCACAGGTACCAAGAAAGTTCCCAGTTAGGATAAAAGTGTCATATATTCAGATGAATGGATCAAAACAGAAAGAAACAGAAAGAAACGTACGACAACGGAGGATGAACCAGTTTTGGTAAAATATGTGGCAATACTGCACTTGTTCGGACACTGCAAATAAGGACAAATGCAAAAGTTTAGTTTAAGAAGAAAATAAGAAATCAACAAAAAATAATAACTTCAAAACATGATGCTAATGCACATTTTACCTTAAAATTTGCTTAAGGCCATCCAGTGCGGTATCAGAAGTTTCATCATCCTCCAATGCATGTAAAAGTGTTGGAACAATCTCGTCAATAGCTAGCATTCCAGCACTCTAGATTCCAAATTTGAGGGATAAGTATGGGAAAACAATATAATCTCAACCACCACTGACAAAAAACAGAAAAATACAGTAAAAAGTGCAACCTTATACAAAGTGCTGAATGCTAAGCCAGCTGATTCACGAACCTCAGGCACACTGTTAACATATCCATCAAAATCAGATAACGCAGTCTAAATTCTGCAAACAGTGAAATCAGAATTAAAATGCACAAACCTATCACAGAGTGCAGTCCGAATAGTTGGGATGAGTTCGTTCATGAAAGTCAACAACTGACTCTTACCAGCACTTGCCATCACTTCACTCAGACCAACACATACACCCTTACAAACAACAAAATCCACAATTGTATCAAATAACAGGTTGAGCTACTGAATTTAAGCAAAAAACAATGTAAAACTTTGTTCATTAGGAGGAAATAAAAATCCCAACACCAAAAAACTATTCTAACCTGTCTTCTGCTGCTGTCAGGGTCACTCAGCCCCTGGGATAAGATTGGAATTATCAAGGGAAGTACCCGTTCACCAAGCTTCCGGACAAGCTCACCCAGTGATCGTCCAGCAACCTGCATTAGCAATAACAACATGTAATTTCTGAAAGCTACAACAGAAAATAGATTGACAGATACAAGTACAGACCTGCCGCCTTTCAGATGATGGTGATGCAAGGGATGTAATTAAAGTGTCCATCAGAACAGGCATGATTTCCCTTAGAGTCTTTGGGGTGTTTGCCACAATAGTTTTCCACACGTGTAATGCAGCCTGAAAAGTGAAAAAAAAAAAAAAAAAAAAAAAGTATTTTCAGCCTTTACAGTTTGTTAAACATATTTGCATAACAATAACGAACTATATTGAGAAAAAAGAGTAAATGTAGAAGTTGTTACCTGACGCACTGACAAACTAACATCAGCTCGGACCATATACAATGCAGCAAGTACTTCATTACGCTTATCACGCCCTAGAACTTCAATGATGGCACGTCCATGTGCCTCTGTACTAGAACCTTCATCGTCACTGCCCCCCTCAAGTAAGGCTTTACCAGAAGTTCCAGCAACCTGAAATGAATAAATTCGGCGAAAAGTCAAATCAAGCTCTGTGAAAGTATTGCTCTAGGATGAGTAACACATACTTTGAATAATAGATCACCCAACAGCTCGACTGAGCTCTGTCGAATACGCCAACTATCATTAAAAATGCCATCCTCAACAGCAGGGAGGAGAAGAGGTAGAGAACTGTAGGAAAAAAAATTATTATGAGAAATTAGTGAGCTTAGACAGTGAAAGAAAACAGAGGGAGTGCACCATGAACACATAAAAGCAACAACAGAACATACGTTGTTGCATAATGCTCAACAACAACATGGCCAGCCCCTAGTGCAGCATCTCGTACAGATTCATTTTCATCGGCAAGACCTATAAAACATTTTAAAAAAAGGAAACACAGCAAATTTAGAGATAACAATCCAAAAATTAGAAATCATAGCACTGACATAAGCCTATGAAAGCTAATATCTTACCATCTAGAATAGCAGGCAGCACCTGGGGAAGATAGTTTTGAAACTGGACTCCCAGTGACCGTGGCAAGTACTAAAAGAACATTTTGGCAAAATGATTAAATGAACTCAATAAATAAACTTCTAATTTTCTAAATTGACAGTATTTTACCTTGAATAGAGTCAAGTATCCATCTCGTACAGATGCCTTCAGATGAGAGCAATTTCGAATAATGTCAGGAAGTACATGCTCAAAGTACTCGATGCCCAGAGCAGCTAAGACCTGTAAATGATAACAAGTCAAAATAACAATACGGTGTAAATGATATCCTTAAATACCATGTTGAATTCAGACAAATGAAAAGCTATTATTTATTGATTGGTAAAAATTATTTTCACACTTGAATGGGGTTTAAAGTGGCACTATTTAAACTATGCAAAACAATGACAGAAACAAACATCTAACAGATAAGCATGATAGCAGACTTGAAACTAACAGATTAAAAAAACACAACAATCACACAGAAAAGTAGTTCTATTCTCACCACGTTATCAACAATATGTTATTGCACGATTCTTGTGGAGTTCCAGTTCTACTCTAATACGCAGGTCACCTAACTCCACAATTCTTATACTATAAATTTAGTGATAAAAATGTACAGGGTTCAATAAAAAAACACTAAGTAATAAAAAGTTTCTTTAATTTACAAGCTAACTTAGTAATTTTTCAAATAAATAATCCTTTTTTGTTTTTATTATCCTTCTTCATATTTATTTATTCAAAACTGTAGTCTCCCTTTCCACAAGATTTCTCTGCCACCCTAACAAAGAAATCATGTTTTTCACCTTGGCCATACAAAATTAGAAGCCAAGTGAATCTAAATGAACTTCCAAAGGCCTTAAAATGTAAAACGTATTAAAAGAAAAAATCTGACCTCGCTCAGCCCCTGTGCTGCTCCAGAGCGTTCAACATTACTATTGTCAGACTTCAGTGTGTCAAACAACCATGGGACAAGATCAGGGAAGTTTTCTTCACCCATTCCTCCTATAAGGGATCCAATGGCTCTAGCGGCGACTGACCGAACTTCAGGGATAGGATCCACAAGAACCTGCTCTTGTAATATATGGATGAAATGAGAAGAAACCAAGGACCAATGCAGCAAAAGAGCAACAATATACAAAATTACCTTTTTTACTTCAGGAAGTAGCAATCCTATATACGGAATCATATCCTTCGGTTCTGTAACCAAGGAACACATGTTTCCAACTATTTGGGCTGCCCTCTTTTTAGTGTCAGCACTCCGTTCCCTCAACCCTCTATGTACTATTGGAACCAATAGTGCAAGTGAGGGGGCATCAATCGAATTAACAAAGGTTGTCTGCAACCAGACAATAAAGTTTTAGTTAACTAAGTATAAAACTGGAAAAAAAAAAAAAAAAAAAAAAAAAAAAGGAAAAAAAAAAAAAAAAAAAAAAAAAAAACGAGGCAAACTACGTAAACGTTACTTGGAGAAGAATATCAAGAGAATATTTTGTATGCTCATTTGGATCACTGAGACCCTTAAGTAGAGTTGGGACAAGAGCAGATATTTCTGGATTCTTTATGACACTCCCAACCTGAAAACACAGAAAACATGAAATTTAAAAACCAAAGTAACAGAAACAGGAATCAAATAGATATAATAAAGTTCATAACTCATAACAAACCTGTTGTAGGGCCATTTGCCCAGCTGACTGAACTTTAGGATGTGTATCAGTCAAAACCTTCAAATAGAACGATGGGTTAAGGAACACAATCTATAGCTTAAAAGGAATTTAGAACTCAAAATGTAGTGTTTCCTTTGTGTCATACCTCAGTCAATTTGGGAACAATCTTAGGTAGACACTGAGACAACTGTTGAGGAGCACAGTAAGCCATAGCACCAAGAAGTTGTACACTACTTTGTTTTGTCCTCCAAGCTTTATCTTCAAGACCCTGAGAAAATAGATTAGCTATACAAAATTTCATTGATGTAGAAGCATAATAAATGTGATATCTATAAGTAGGAAGCAAACATAAATTCTCCTTCAAATTACAAACTCAAGCCACGTTAAGAACAGTTGAATTATGAGATTTGAGAAACAAGTTATTATTTAACTCATCTTCAGATTACAAGTTGTAACAGGCATTAAAGCTTATTTAGAAACTAAAACTAGAGAAACTGAGAATAAAATTCACTGTATTGACAACCCTAGGTGCATGGAATTTGGTAAGAGAACATTGAGAAAGCATCTTTTATGAAATGACAGCCCAGTTATAATACAAACCATCAAAATATCATGCACAGGGAACAGTAATAAAACAAAAGCAAAATCCATAATACAAGAAATTTACAAGAGGCCATTGAAGAGGCACAATAATTCCCAGTTATGTGAATATTGAAGTCGGCTAATCACTCTACAAATAAAAGATTCCTACAGAATGTTCTTTAATTCACAAGCAAAACGGATAGTTCGGTTTTGAAAAGCCATTCTTATCAATACAATGTTTAAAATCAAAAGGGGACGAGGAAGACTCAAGCATTTCAGTAGATAATCAATCAATTAGTTGGAAGTCAAGATTTTGAAAATAAAAAGAAGAAGCCTGACAGGAGTATAGCATCGAAGCATTACATGGCAACTTACACTCTCACAAAAGATTAGAAAAGTTACGTTTTGGCAACTCAAACATCATACATATACCATTTTGTAGCACATTTTAAAAGTGCATATCAAAGCACATTTTGTGTTTCAGCAGCAGACAACATGCTTCATCAATCATAATGATAATCAATGTTTATCACCTTCAAAAGAGATGGAAGGACAAGCTTCACTCCTTGAGCAGTAAGTTGAGACATCATTGCACGAGCAGCACATTCAGCTGCTTCCCGAACTGCAACAACTTGATCAGAGAACGAAACCAAAAGTAATGGTAACATCTGAATCACGTACCTGAACACATATTGTGAAACAATAAAAAACCACAATAAATATAAATTTAAAAAAAAAAAAATCAGCGATGAAACACTCAGCAGCTTACGGTTCAAAAATTCTGCCAAGTGTTTCACAAAGGCACTCAAATCCAAGCAAAGCTCCTTCACGAGATTTCGCAGAGTTCCTGCAGTTTAAATAAATTGACATAAAAATAACGATGCTCCATTCTCACATTTTGATGGTCCAAGGTGTTTAAAAATAAACTGACATAAAAACAATGGTATACTCCATTCTCACATTTTGATGGTCGAAGGTGTTTAAAAATAAATTGACATAACAATGGTATTGTCCATCCTCACATTTTTGGCATTTTAATATAATATGTAGTGATTTAAAAATAGAGATGTAACAGTAAACTCTCCAACCTTTCTGCTAGACTCTCTTGAAGTGTAACCACAATCTTATACTTTTTCAAGCAGGAAATGCCAAATCCCTTCACCAACCCAGCAAGTCCAAAGGCAGCCCCACGGCGCTCTCCATATTTTTCACTTTTCATCATTTGATCCATCAAACGATTAACAAGAGCAGCTGCATCATCCTGGTGGTTGTAGTATGAAATAACAAAAAAATTCACTTGCATAAATACAGAAAACATCAAAATGTACGACACCATTAACCTTAAGTGTTAAAAATGTAATTATGTTCTGGTCAGGCGTAGACAAGCTAGCATGACAGTAAAACCTTGAACTTTCAACTAGATGAATTACTCCCAAACAAACAAGTGTGTAGAAATCATTTTATTGCAGTGAAAACACAATCCCAAATATACTAGTAATAAAAAGCAACCTTATTAAATGATCTAAAAGATTTTTGATGCGCATGAAAAAGAGTTTAAGGAGTTGTCCAAAAGTAAAATCATAATTATTGATATAGGCCTTTTCCACATAAAAAGGGAATCTTTTGCTACAGTAGAAGTAAAAGTGATACTGATTATTCAATAATCAAAGTCATTTTGCTTTATAAAAATAGCATATCAAGAAGAAGAAAAAAAATGCTAACTTGTAATAGCATATCCTGGATTTCATCCAATTGTTTGGATTGTTGAATATCATTGAGAAATAGGAATCTGTGTTATCACTAAGAACAATTTATATTGACCTATTTCTTGTGTCAATATTCCATACTATCCATCTATTCAAAAAAAGTGGGGCAAGAAATCAAGAACAAACTCCTTCCAATATATCAGTCTAGTAATGCAGAAAGACATTAAACTCCTTCATATTGTCCTATGTTTCTTCAATGCCGAAAGATATTAAACTCCTTCCAATAGACAAGTCTAGTAATTTTATACAATACCAGAAGTAAAAGCATTAGATCTTAAACGTAAGAATGTTCTTGCATACTTGTTTAGATTGCATTAATGGAGATAAGCACGCAGAAACTGCCCGTTGAACTGCTTCAGAAGGAGTATTTAAAACATCCAACAACTTGTCCACAACAGCATGAACCTTAGGATCGTCCTGCTCAAAAAGGAATAAAAATAATAACAGATTTTATATTCAACTACCTATTCAAACTTAGAAACGAGAAACAAGCTTTAATACTAACCTTTGCCAAGTGCTTTGCCAGAGCTCCCGTGAAGATAACCACACCCTCACGAACCAAATCATATTTTTCTTCGTCTGGAGCCTAAGACATTGGGGGAGAGTTTATTAACCAAGCATCACATATAACTCCTCTTATACATGTTTTAAGTGACAAACTACTGCGAAAGGGATAACAATAGAATGAGTATCCAGCAGGTGAATCTCCAAAATAATAAGAGGAACTCACTGTTTTATTCAAGTAGTTCTCAAAGATGGGGAATAACAACGAGACATTATCTTTTCCGTTTTTATCAATGATCAATATACCAGCATTGATCATTCTGCCTCTAACATCAGCATTTGGATCAGCCTGCGAGGCAAATCAATCCCAAAAGTCAACCGCCGTTGGATACTGTCAAATAAATTTTCTTCCCAAAAAATGTTACCATGTACAAGACAACATTTCACTGGCAGAATCAATACAACACACACTATCATCAAAAGAGTAGATCAGGTTGCCACAACATATTCATTTATTTTTAATTTTAAGCAGATTCTTTTATTCCATCACATTAACCTCGGTTTTTCAGAGTATCAAACATTATCAAATTTTTAATTTGTTTTATTTCATTTTCAGACAAGGGATATTTTATTGCACTTAATGAACTTGAGTTGTATATGCACTTAAGCTTACAGTATTCAGACATTTTAGGCAGTAGTATCTTAATTCCTTAAGAATAATTAAATAATGTGGTAGGGCGAGCACATTGTTCACTGCTTGAATGCGTTGCATGATTGAAGTACAATTTCGTATGAGGTAAGGCAATATAAACAGACAGCCGGCCAGCATGACTGAGTCTGACTACAACACCTTCGTACGTCAGTGGATTTTATTATGCACTATTGCTAATTCTAATCCTATTACAAGTTAGCAACTTCCATGCATAATTAACAGATTCACTTCTCATTTATCCACTAATTGAATAGACACAAGGCCCATTTTCTCTCCACTGTTTTTAAGTGTTGCTATGCGTTTTGTACAACATATCAATTAGGTTTAGGCATTGTTTTCTTAATTTCATTTCCAACTTTCTCGGTATTCCCTGTGGCCTTCCATCAACTCCAATTTTTCCAATGCAGGTTAACTGGCACCAACCCAACACTAAAAAAATTTCTGCAAGCTTGAATCATAATACAGTGTTTAAGGACCAAAATTGTAAGCCATCTGCTCTGCTCCAACACAAATTTGGAATGCTACTATGAGAAATTTAGGTCATAATTCACAAAATGTTGAAACACATAAGTTAATCCCTGTAATACTGGCCAATACATTAGTGTGACCCTAAGTTTCCTTTCTTAATAGTTAGGGTAAGATTACTATCACACATATCATCTCAGATTGAAGTTTTAACACCCCATAAAAATTTCATTTTGATAGATAATTATAATCTTGAAAGTAAGAGTCAAAGCAACCAAACCGCCAAACCCATTTTTAGTTGTGTGCGAATCCCTAATTCACTGATATGCATTCAATGAACCTTAAATCAAAATGTGGTCCATCATCATTAATCCCAATACAATTCTTATAGATAAATGAACCTAGTAAGACAACACAATTGCACCAAACATGCACAATGTGCACCAAAAAATGAATGAAGACAACAAGTAATATCAAACATTAACTAGTTAACAAATGTATATTATTTCAACATAAAAAAAATTGATTTTCATCCTTACAAAGCTATATTAATACTAATCAAGATGTTGACTCCAAAAATGAGCAATTCAGCAGAAAAATAGGTATCAATTTCAGGATTATAAAGAAAATAAAATTATAAATGCCAGTAAAAGTTACCAGAGCCCTCGATATTAGAAATGTCATGACAACAGGCAAGTCTTTTGTCCTCAAAACATCAGCAGCAGAATGTAATGCTAAAGCTATTCCTTGCCTACCAAGCCAACCAGCATCAACATTGCCATCTCCAGCACCCATGTCACGAATATACAACGAAAATAAAGTGGAAAGAGACTCCTGAAAATTATCAGTAAATAATGAGAACAAATAAACAGCAATAAAGTGAAAATTATTAAACAAGCATACTTGTATAGAATCTGGATGTTCATCCAAGGCAGCAGCTAGTGCTTCTGCGGCAGCCACACGAACATTGTAGTTAACGTGAGATAGTGCTTTGTAAAGCCCTGAAAAATCAGTTCCAAAATCAAACCCATAATGATCCCATATGTCTTCTGCCACTTGCGCAACTGACTGAAATGTTGAAAAAAGTAAATTAGCTGTCATTCAAAATTAAGAAAGAGTTAAAAATTAAATAAAAATTTCACTAGTAGAAAACAATACAAAATTTCTAAGCAATATTGACGAAAGCTACTGTAGCAATACAAAGTAAACGAAAACCTTATTGTACTGCAACGAAAATAATTCATAACTCAGAACATAAGTAAAGCACAAAATGGGCCAGTATTTCAGTTCATGACTCAGAACATTCTGATTTGGCATAGAACGAAAAAGCATTCTTCATGTGCCGATTGAGAATTTTAATTTTCAAGTATTTAACCCAAATTATTTAGGACAACTAGATTGTTTGGCCACGGGAGAAATTAGCAAATATATTTATAAATGAACAAGTGAACTAGGAAGATTCATGGGCTTTGCACAGGTATTTTAAATTCAGGTCAAAATTTTTTAACAGTAAAAATATCCAAGGCATAACGAAGTAAAAAATATCACCGCTGTAAATAATGGTAAAAGCATGTCGTGTGTGAGAACAAAGAACAAGCAGACCTATCTTCATCATAAAGATTGCTGATTCTATTTTATAAGTAAATAAATCAATATTGTTAAACCTTTCTTGTGCAGCAATAACGCAATTCTAGAATATGGCGTTTTTCAACTCCACCATTGGCGATTTGTGAAAGGAAGACTGATATGGTGGTACCATAAGCCACAATGCCATGCAAATGTTTATATGGTGTAATTTTGGCTTTCTGCCATGCGTTATTCACAACTTTGGAATAAATTAAACAAAGACTTTTATTGAAGAAAAAAAATTGAAAATAAACTGTGAATAAAAACAAAACACCACGTATATTAACTTTATATAGTTTTTAAAAATTAAAATTTGAAATTCAGATTTGGATTGACTAATTTTACGCACATGAATTTAACAGGCACAAAAATACAATTTTATAATATTCTAAATGCGAATGGAAGCACAATTTATCCATGTATTACAAGAAAACAATAATCTAAAGTGAAATTGGATTTAAAATAAAAAGCAAAGAACACAGTTTATTTTCTATGTAAGGAGAAAATTAAAAGAGCAATCTTGAGCCATAAGTTCCCAGGGGAAAAAGTTCAAACCTTCTCAGGATCATGTAGCGCTATCCATATACTTGTCGCAACCTCAATGTTTTCAGGTAGAGATCGATTAGCAACTGCAGGAATACATTTTACAGCATTCAGGCAAGCCATTCTTACATGAACGTCTTTTGCATAAACTCCATAAAGTGCCTGTAAATTTAGAAATTGAGAGATAAAATAAGCACAGTACAGAAACACAACTGCACAATGCAAATAGAGTCAAGCATACGTACAGAAGCAACTTCAGCAGGTTGCAAACCAAGGCTCAACTCATTTAGTGCAGGTCCTATTGATGCTTGATAAGATGGAACAACACCAAGTACATGGTAAAGTACCTGCAGAAAAGAATATTGATCAGGCAATAGGTAAAAAAAATAAAAGAATACAAAACAAAGCATTAAATGTTGAGCAAAGTACCGATAACATTCGAATCCTAGGAAGAGGTAGATGTGGATCAAGGTGTAAGTAACATATACGAAGCACGTCATCATGAAATTTTGTTTTCTTTGAGCACAGAAGAATACGCTCCATTATCTGGAAAAAACTGGAGTTAGGAACATAGAAGCCTTGGTACACTGATTAAATTTCATTTCAAAGTATAATTGCTTACTGGGAATACAAAAGAAAAAGAATCCACAGGAAGTGCTCCTGATTTACAAGAAACAGATAGTCCTTCCAAAATTCGCTCAAAAAGGCCACGAAATGGCCTTTCATTGACTTCCTCTTCAGCAACTGATGGAACTAGATCCAACAGAAGATGAACTTCATCAGTCACAATTAAACGCAAAGCAGTAGAAATATCCAGGGCCCAATCACATAGAGGGGGAGCAGTGCATCTTGCTAGCTTCACCATGGTTTCAAAAGCCTCATTGCTTACAATAGGAGATCGCATTAATGGCTCAACAAACTTGACCTGACAAGATTTCAATCCAGAATCACAACCACATAATAATAGATTAATAAAAAATAAAGGGATATAAATTAATGGTCGGTTCAGAACAAGTATTGATATAGCTAGTTTTTGGTACAACAAAAAAATAACAGTCTTAGTACAAAAACTTTAATTTATTTAGTTTTGTTTTAACTCATGGCTGAGGTAATTGAGTATGACATTGGTTTTTAGTAACTCCCACATGTGTTTATTAAGATAAAATTAACGTTAGTATGGAATTAACCATGAAGGGAACCATTAAGGATTTTAAATTTACAAAGCAAAAAACAAAAAGTAAAAGGCCCCCTTCAAGGTTAATTGTATATCATTAACATTTCTTTTAATAAAAAAAATATAACAATTACTAAGGACCAAACTCGTGCTCAATTATAGCACAATCGTTATCGAAGTTCAAACAAATTTAACAGAATTTTTATACTAAGATTATTTCTTTTTTTCTTCTTGTCCAAAATTAATTAATAAACTGTACAATCTCAATAAATTACAAACTACAAGATTCCAGAAAAGACAAATTAAATTTAACTAAAAATGATGAGTGCATTATTAGAAATGGAGTGGGTCAAAATCAACCAAAAATACTAGCTCAAAAGGGGAGTATTGTACAAGTTTTATATGGCATACTTTGTCCATATTCCTAGATGATAAAGAATCATAACACACCACTCGCCTAGAACAAGAAATTTGAAATGTGAAGGTTATAGTAATGAATATATGTCGATAACCAACAATTTGAAGACATGATAGCCGAGGAAAGCAAAGTCAAGGAGGGAAGTTTCCTCAAATCATGAAAAAAGTACTATAGACATATTCCTAACAGATGGGCATCTTAACTAACAGTTTTAAATTCAGAGTGATTGCAGTTCATTCAAATGGCATCAAATATATTATAACAAAGATTAGCAGGCGCCAATACCATTGCAGGCAGCCTACTATGAGCAAAAACTGAGTTAGCGATTGCCATATCTCCGAGAGTTCTTAGCATGAGAGACAGATTTTTCTGTATTTCATCAACTCTATCTCGTACAGAAGCCTCCTCCTTAAGTAGCAATTCCCTTGCTTCTTCCTTTGCCGTTTTTCCTTTTTCTAAAGAAATCCCAACAACATTAAAGACACAGCCTGAGTAAACCTAAAATTTGAAAGCTACAAACTAAGAGAAATAGAAGTGCAACACTTGCCAGCCTTCTTTGCTGCCTTCCCAGTATCCTTTTTCCCAGCACCAGCAGCTTCTCTACTAGGTAGATCTCTCTTCATTGAATGGTTAGTACGGGTATGATCCTGATTAAAAGAACAGCAGAGTATAACTAACAAAATATCAGGAATGGAGCAAAGAAAAAGGAAGAAATTAAAATGTACCTCGTCATCTTCATCATCATACATGCGGAAGCGACCCTTTGCCTGTTTTGTGTTTTTTGCACTAACAGATTCAGCAACATAAACCCCTAGCTCAGTCGAAAGCATTCCTTCAGGTGTATGAAAGATCTGAAACCAGGTAAAAAAAATATCACACCATATTTGTCAAGTAAATAAAATTGAAAGAAGTAATCACAACTAATGGAAAACATAGCACAATAAATTACCTGAATGTCATTCTCAGAAAGTGTATCATGCGCAAACCGCTCAGGAATATTTAGCAAATACTGGTATTCACGGTGTGGTAAAGTTATCAGCAATAAGAGTTAAAATATACCAATATCAATCACATGCTCGAAAGATTACAGAATTCAGATCCAGCTGAACTAAATAAAAATAATAACATGTCTACCTTTTCAAACTCCATATATGTATCTCCAGGAATTATAGACATCAAGTTTGACAGTGACAATACTGCTGCCTGTTGTTCTAAAGGATTAGCACTCTTCAAACCAATTGGTCCCAGTAAGATCTGAAAAAAACAAGATATCATTTCTTAGTAAGTAGAACATAGTTAACCTTTTCCAGGAGATCTGTTATACATGACATCAAACAACTAGCAGAAAACTATACACATATAAGAACCAACACAAAGAGAGATGACAAAGAGCAAATTGAAGTTTCTCACAGCTTTTCAGTTAATTTACCAAAAGAAAACTATTACAATAGCGTACAGCCAATTTTTCTTGCCAATCAGTGTCTCTTCCGAAATAATAGGTGGCAAGTTTTAGATCATACTACATAAATTATACTAACTACACAAGAAAACTTCTAAAAAGTACTTAAATTAATTACATGTTCATAATGGATGAAAAAAGCTCCTATTGTTGATAATATGCGGCTAGAATAAATAGATTAAAAAAACCTATTAGAGAGCTTGGAACAGTGAATAAAAAACCTATTAGGGACTGAGAAGAGGAGAATAAAAGATATAAAACAGCAATGTTGTATGAGTTGTGCTGAAATAGGTAATATTGTTTTGCTGTACAGCTTATATAAAAGCTGTGTTTGGGTGTAGCGAGCTTTAAGATAAGGAAAATAGGCTCTAGCGTTCCACTTTTAGATAAACTTGTACTCACCTTTTAATATACAAATATATCAGCTGAGAATATACTCACTAACTTTTGGCAATCTCTAAATTCAAGTTAGGTTTTAGGTGAAAAACGTCACTCACCACTATCAGACAGCTGTCTGCCCATCACTGTCCTTTTTCCGACAACCACCTGGTCTTCCTCATCTTGGCGAGAGATGGTCCACCCAGTGTACATCGTCTCCATAAGTCGTCATCCTCGGTTGTCAACCACCACCTTTCTCTTGGCGAGTACAAGATCTGGGTCGTCTCAACCAGCTACAACCAATTCCCCAATCACCCAAGTTGAAACACCGTCATGCAAAATCATTGGGCACTCTAGCCAAGCACATGAAGACCACACACTACCCTCCAGCCACCAAAATCACGCACCCTTATACGACTCATTGTCGTTCTCCGCCCTATTCTAGACCTCAATTTTTTGTTTCAATGTACTTGGAGTGGTTAAGTACATCTGGCCACACGTTTTCTACCACGCATCTGTGTTTTGGTTTCCATTACAATGCCCTATCTTTGAGATGGCCTCCCCCAGTCCTGTTTTTTCATTTTCTGATATTCCTATTGCAACAGCAAAACTCAACTGGAAGAATTACTTATCTTAGTCCCCTTTAGTGCAGTTGTGATTCCTTGGTCAAGGATATCATGACCATTTAAAAGGAAAGATAGTGTTTTTTCCATTGAACATAAATCTCAGAGGCCAAAGATTGACTTCCAGCTATCTTCTGTTTTAGGGCAACCAATTGAGCCCGATGCCTTACAGATACTAGGATCTTTCAACATATGCTCTTCTTTTTCGAATGCTGAAGATATCTTTGCTAATGATACTCAGCATCTCTTTGAAGCAACACAAAGAGTAGTCTCCCTCAAATAGACCAACCAAAAAATGCTCACATGTAGCAAAAGCTTAGGTTGTTTTAGAAGGATTAAAAAGATTCCTCGCATGGTCCTGATTTTGAGGAGTTTAATTCAGATGTTGACCATAGTTCGATCAAATTCTAGGCTGTGATCAAATTTATTTCGTGTGACTACCTTACTGAAAGACGAAAATTTAGCTGAGGTTGTCGATACTTCAACAATGGTAGCACCTCGTGGAAGAGAGGGAGACTGCAGCAACTGAGAAGTACGTGGTGGTCAAAGTGGATGACCTCAATGAACATACTATAAGAGAATGGGTCATACCTGACAAAATTTCCACTAATTGCATGGCCTTCATAACTAGGAAGTTATGTGTCTAAAACAAACAAAAAAAAAAACAAATTCCAAGTTTTTTTAAGCTCAGTACCCACACTACTAGAGGTTTAAATTTGAAAAATCCAACATCCAAGCTCAATCTTCTTCAATTCCAAGTGTTTCAACACCATGCATATGATCCATGGATAATTGAGTCAGGTGCCTCTAGTCACATTTTTTATAAATGTTCTTCGTTCTCATTCATTTCTTCTCCGAAAATTCCTCACTTAGATACTGTAGCCAATGGATCCAAAGTTGCATATCAACGAATTGGGCTATCTCGATCTATATTTAAGTAATCAATTTGAAAAAGTCCTAAAACATTTTCTAACCCTTGAGATTAGTACAAGTGTGAAAAACACCTTTTGGAATTGTAGAACTGATTCAATGGCTTCAAGATCATAGATTCAGCTAGCCACATAATGGATCACCTATGTTTTTCTTCTTCATATCTTGAGCTATAATTTGTCCAAGTCATCTTGTTCGATAATCTTTCTTTTCTTTGGGTGTTCATAAATCTTGACTAGGGTGATCAAGAGTGTTAGTTATGATAGGTTTCACCTAGGAGATCTAGTTAGGTTGAACATCTTGTTCTTTTATGTTGTTTTCCATTTTATCTTGAGGGGTTCTACTAAAACATTTAAATTAGAAGATTAGTCCAATGAGGGTGATTAGGCAACTAAACATAGATCTCTCGTGAGAGTGAACCAACATAAATTCTTCTGTTTTTTCTTCTTTCATTATATCCTACAAGTTATATCTGAATTGAATATTAATTGCATGCTTTTGGAAAGTTAAAGAACATTAATATTGGCATTACTAGTAACTGAAATTTGTTTTTCTTTAAAGGATTTCTAGACTTTAAAAACAAAATCATCCATTTGCGAAAATCATTAAAAGTTCAATTCACTCCGTCTTCAACTCAATCTTCATTTCTAAGATTACCAAGAAGATATCATGTTGTTATGGTTTTACTACACTTAAAATACCAATTGGTCATCAGTTCAAGCATTTCTCCGACACAAAAATCAGATTTCTCTTTTCTGTTTCCTTCTACATCCCAATTAATGTAGCAACCATCACACAGAAGGGTGTGCAGACACCAGAAGGAATGCTGCAGACTGTGTGCAGAGGCCTCGAGAACATATTGGGATGACTGTTGGTGCTGCAATCATGGAGAACATGAAGACAGGAAGATAACCTACAAGTCACTGGTTTCCGATTCAACCACAGTTCAGTGCCAGGTTGATAGTGTATTCCTGTGATCAACAACTATGGGTCTGATTTCCCGTTTTACCATTTTGGACCAATCAGTTCGGTCCAATTCGATTTTAATAACATTGATCAGACCCAAAACTAGACTCAACAAATTGCCATATCTGTCGTGGTGCTTATGCAAATGCACAACCAAATGTAGCAGTTGTATGACTGATTTTACCAAAATATGAAAAATATATTGAAAAGGAAAATTAGATATATAATATAATCATCCCTTACAAATATGTAAATCACGCAGCAGCAGCTACACTACCAATATAAAGGAAAGCGCAAAAGATTTGTAGATTACCTTTACGAAATTCCCCACGTTAGCCGAAATAATATCAATGACAACAAAACCATGTGCTTGCAGACACTTGCAGAGCCTCTGGAAAATAAAATGAAACAGGTTAGCTAATCAATCGGAAAAAAAAAAAAAATCAAAGCACACATGTACAGTAAATAATGACTTTGTAACATGTATTGCTAAACTATGAGAAATGTATTTTCTATTTCAACAATGTGATGATATTATCTTTAGAATATCAAAGCATCTTAAATGATCTCTTAGGAGTTATTCTTATCTTATATTTTACCATTCGTTTCCATATTATTTAATTAGGACTTTTATAATTATGGGGATATCTTATTAGAACCATATTTATTAGCCTATGATTTGTAGGCATATCATAGATAGGAATAATTTCTTATAATTATTTGTATTTATCGTGATCAACTACTATAAAATAAACTCTATTCTGTAATCCATACACAGTTTCCAACATCTCTTGCATCTATTTTTCTCACTTTCAACATCGTATCAAAGTGGCATATACTCACAGACCTGTTTTTTTCATTATTTCACTATTTAGTCCGCAAAAACTAAAAAGGTAACTTTCCAGAGTTGTCACTTTTTTCATAGTGTCCTAATCTGGTATGCTACTGTTTCATAGTTGTGTTAGCTACCACTGAATTCTTCATCGACACACCTTATGCTAGCCACCCTTCAAATGCACTAACCCTACCAAAGTCCCAGATGCACTGGCCCAATCTATGGCCCAGATGCACTACATCCGTTTTATGTCCAAAATGCATTGGCGTCATCAATGTTGTATATGAATGGCCTGGTATATGTCATAGATGCAATGACTACGTCTGTCCCAAAAGAAATGGCCATATCTTTGTCGGAGATGCACCACCCCTATGTCCCCAATGCATTCGCCTCTCACATGCACAAGCCCCTTCTTTGTCCCAGAAAAAACTGGCACCATATTTGTCCCAGAAAAACTGCCTCAATTACGTCTTATGACACAGGCCTCATCTCTGTCCTCTATGCACCAATCTAGCCATCTTCACCCCTATGAGCACTAGCCTAGTCTATATCCCAGAAGTTGTTATCAAACTAAGTTTCAACTACGAAAAATTTAAGTATCCAATAATATTACTTTGAAGCTTCCAAATGTGATTTTACAATTGGCAGTGACAGACTAGCTTTCATTGGCACACTGAAGATCATTCAACTATTTGGCTAAGATATTTCTCTCATTGACTTCTCCCACATTCCTATGATGTTTTTCCAACAAATCTTTAAGTAGACCTCAAATTGTATGTTCTTTATTTTATTTTAGAGGAAGTGAGTTATTTTCTTGTAACAAACTAAAACTCACTAAGCTTCAGGATCCAGACATATCATTTTCCAACTAGATCCTGCTACTTCAGGATATAATAATCAATACACATTTCAATTTTATTGAAGCTCAAGTCGGATGCATTAGTTATTAACAGATCACATGTGCAAGTTACCAGGCTTCTAGACTGCCGAGTTTATATTAGTTGGTTTTCATTTGAAACTAAATAGTTAAGTGCAAATGATATAAGACAACACACAAGTACGTAAAAAACTACCTTCCACACTGCATCTCTTTTTGCACTACCAACTACACACGGGTGATGTGAGCAAAGTAATATTCTGACAAATGAATCTGGAGCATGTTTCAGAGCTGCTGGTGACATCATAAGCAGAGCCTTAACCAACACCTCAACAGATGGAACAAACGAAACTTGAGGGTCCAAAGAAATATCAGTATCACTGCAAATTCAAATATTAAGAGTTTAAAAACAGAGAGGCAAAGATTGAGATTGACAAGAGCAGAAATACAAGAGTATGTTTGAAATGTTGTACAACACTAGGAACATGTTTGATACCCTTTATAATAGTTAGTGAGAACTGACAAGTGGTATTAAAAAGAACACTTAATCACAAAAATTGAATTTCAAAATAGATTGTAAGCCTCTTGGGCAATAAGATCAGCAAGATAGGCACAAGCATTATTTACAAGATTGCAGAAGAAGTTACACAAACCGCATTAGGCACTGGTTTTTCCAGAAGCAAAACTAAAGGAACCAACAACTGTTACCAATCTTATAAAACGATATTATGGAGTCGTGTGAGTACTAATAATTTAGAAAAGCAGCAAAAATCCCAACGGGAATTTGAAGAGGAACTTTCCAGATAATATGACCTCTAGATAGGACAAACACTAAGCTTATTGTAGGTCCAAATCTACTAACAAAATATGCAACTATTAGTACAAAGAAGAGAAACCTTTCTGAAATAACCACATCTAAGTCCAGCTGACTTGTACAAATTTGATTGATAAATATGCATATCAGTGTACAATAAGCTATTTACCTTATTTTTAAGGCTAAATGTTTTTCTCCAATCAAAGAAAGGTACTTCGAAAATTCCAAGAATAGATCTTCAGATAACTGAGGAGCAGACGCGAAAATCTTCCTAGCAACGTTATATGACATTCTTCGAATATCCCACCTCGGATGGCATATAAAAAAGACCATTAACTGCATTAAGTTAACGATAAACACGTTAACTTAAAATACTAATATAGGAATCTGATAAAATGCAAAAATGTTTTACCTGTAACATCAATCTGACTGAGAAGTTGGATAATGTACTGCAGGATGAAGAAAATAAACCATAATAAAGCATACAACAATAAAGACGAAAACTATAGTCAACTTTTTAGCATTATAATGGAATTTACCGCTGTAAATGTTCCACAAGAACCACTTCAAGAAGATCAAGACATGCCATGCTATCCTCAATTGATAGCTTTGAAGCCTGCAGAGCATCTTTTCAGATATGTAGAATAAATCCGGTGCAATGCTATAAACAATTTATAGTTGAGTAATCACCATAGAAATTGGCACAACCGAAGGTTCATTTTGTGATATCAGAGCCCATATCTTTTCCTTTACCAATGCTTCCTCTAGGCAAGTAAAACACAGTCGAACAAATGAAAACTTTTGACAAAAAAAATTTAAAAAAAATAAAAACAAAAAAACACAGAACAACACTAGTACTTCAACTTTAAAAATATTAAGATTTCTACTAATACAAACCAGCTTTAATATCAACAGCAGCTATCTTCGCAACTAATAACAATGCGTACATGCCATCTAAACGTTGCACTGCCTTAGTATAGCCAGTTTTAACAAGTTGGACAAGAGCACCAAATAACGGTATCATCTGAAAAATATTTAGTTGAACCATGAGTGAATCAAGTTCATGCATAAGATAAATTGAGAAGCAATTATAACCAATCAAAGTAACATGTCACCTTTAAGATAGCATCTTCATTTTTGGAAATAGCATGTAGACCACGTAGAAAACCCTTTCTTAAGGTTTCCTTCTCTTTGAGGCCAGAAATAAAAAAGGAAATCAAACTCTCTTGAATGGCTTCTGTAGATTTGGCTGCCCAAGAAGCTATAGCTGACAAAATCACAACTTTAACCTCCTCATTTCCTGTTAATTAAGTGGAGCATGAGTAAACAATAAATAATAATATGATCCTTTCACTAGGGATTTGGCCATGTAAAAAAGATCTTTCAAATTAAAAGAGAACTCATAAGTTTTTTAAAATAATAAAGTAAGCTGTTAAAAAGACAACAAAATACAAAAAAAAACAGTTCTTTTTAAGTAAATATTACTTCCTCTATTACTATTTAAGCGACTTTCAAGGTTTTTGTTCAGGAACCAAGAAATATAATATCTTTTCCAGTTCCTCATAAAGTTATGAAGTTTCCTAATGACCCTTTATCATTTTTACTCCACAATAATTACAACTTAGTTGTTTTCTATTCACACTTCCATGATAAATGCATAAGTTCATTAAAATTTGGGTAAGAAGTACAGATATAACTGGCAAAAAATAATTAATGTTGAGCAGATATATAGGAAGGAATATTTTACGAAGTACCAACATTTAAAAAGGAACAAAGAGCGCATTTTGTTCATCAACAGTTAAAAATTGTTGCTCACAAAAGCTTGTATCATAAAGGCAATTTTTCCCAAAGTTTATCCAAACACACCCTAATACCAAAAAGTCCAGAGCCGGCTGACCATAAAGCATAAATAATGATCAGTGACAGTCACCACACTCGTTTGAAACTCATTGATTTACATTAAGAATAATGAAAATACCAATTGATACTCATTGGCATTTAACAACATTACAAATGACATGCAGCATAATCACACACCTTGGACAACTTTTAATCCTAATTTATGTGTAGGTAGGGTCTAATTAGAAATAGCATTTAAATTTGCAATGTCATGTGAGGCTAATTTCTAATGTTATAATTTGTTTGGGCCTCCTGGTGAATATTGAATGTGTCTTTGCGGTCATTCACCACAGAAAAGTTCTTGTGATGCACTTTAAAGGTTTTCAACGCCAAGCATTTGTAGCAGTAAGCACCTTTTGCAGATATTTAGTATATGTGTTTGGAGAGAAACACTTTGTAATTTCAAAAATGCCCCGTTGCTCAAAGATTTGTTACATGATAAGATCATTTTTTTTAATTTCCTAGGTGGTCAAACCACAGTTGCTTTAAGGGGACTTCCATTACTGATGTGGAAGAAATTAAACAGCTCTTCACATTTTTTATCCCCTATGGCTTATTATTTTAATTTCATTAGTCTGTATACTTTTACGAGGATATCTCTAATAATACTTTATTTTATCATTGAATAAAAAAGTATAACAGCAACTTAGTAAAGAAAAATATACAATAACAGATTCAGAATTCAAAGAATATTAGAACTTGTGTTTACCATCATCCTTGTAGTATGATATAAGAAAATCACATATTGTACGAGACAGACTGATGAGGTATTTTCCATCTGCTGCATTAGACAATTCTTGTATTGCATTTACCATGCCTACTCTCTGGTATGGAAAAGTGAGCCTTCCTTCTGATCCTGTTCAAATGAAATTTGTGTGGTCAATATATTACAAAAGCACCATTAACACTGTCAATCAAAAATCAAGATAAATCCCCACATCACCAAATGGTTTAACAGGTATCATAACAAACCAAATACACAAGCATAGGGCAATTTAATACCTTTAATAACAGCTTTGATAGCATTGAACATTGTGTCTAACGCATCTGGATTGCTAGATTTTTGGCTCAGACTCCTGACTATAGATAGTGCCCCATCCCTTCTCACTTCATCAGCATGCCGAACTTGTGCTAACACTACTGAAAGAATTTCAGTAGCATACTTACTCAGATCGAGGTTAACAGACTTCAAAAGAATGCCAACAGACTCCAACACAATCTCCGGGTTGCGTTTTAGCATTTTAACAGAAGATGGTACAACAATATTTTGAAAATCTTCATGTGACATTTGCAAATAAAGAGGACGAAATGCTTCAATTAGACTCTTTCTTGGCGTTTCTTTTGCACTCAGTATTGCACTAACATATATATCAAGAAAAGTTGGCTGTAAGGAGCAAAGAATACGTCAGACCCTACAAAGTTAAAATAAACCCAATGCACAATATAAACAAGAAAAATCACATTCACTCACTCACCTTGAATTCCCCAACTAAAGAGGGAGATCGAAATGAGAATTCCAGCAACAACATTAATAATTCAGGACAATCCTTGAAAGGAATTCGTCCATTTTTCAGCTCTTCCATGTAGGCTTTATAGATATTAAGTGACTGAAAAGCATAAACATATAAATTACAATATAATTTCTTGTATACATTGAAACTGCAAAGGAGGAAGTCAAAATTTTAAGTTGTGTTATATATAGTGAGTCGTACATCAATTTATACAATAATATTTTCTCACTGACAGTAGCGTCACTCGTCACTTCTCTATCTCCTCTCTTTCTCTCATTATTGTACAATTTTGTTGTAAAACTTACTGTACAAATACCATCTCTTAAACTCAAGCATAAAATTGAGGCCATTGTTATTATAAGTATCAAGAAAATAAAAGAAACGACAGTTGGGCTGAACCTGAGAAAACAAATGGAAAAATTTTTTCCTGCAAGCCCTTCCCTCACGAAACGACCTCTGCAAGACTAAACTAAGCAAAGAAGCTTGCGCCGCAGCCACTCTACACAAAGCATTCTTGGAAACCGCGGCGAACTTGCTCTTGCTCAGAAGTAAACACGACCAACTGAGAAGTCTATAGCATCCAACATGAGATTGAGACTTGGATTGTTTTTCCATATTCTGAACTAGAGCTCCTGCAAAAGTCTTCATGAACACCTCTCCCCCTAAAGCTCTCACAATCACTTCATCGACCGCTTTCCTCGATCTGAGATCATCGTAAATCGCAACCGTTCGGAATACTATATCGGTAAGTAGCGAAGCCAGCTCAGTTGACACTTCTACAAAATATACCAAACCGATTAGGTTGAACAACAAAACAAATCGCGCATTCAGACGTGCATGTCTGTTTCAGCAATCAAATAGTCAAAAAACAAAGCAGAATTCGCCATAAAACGATCGCCGTTTAGAGGAAATTGAAATGGTGAATTGAGTTTGTGGAGTGTGAAATGGAAATGGAAATGGCGCATTGGTGTGATGGTTTCGGTGCTGACCTGAAGTATAGGAGCTCAAGAACGCAGGGATTTCGCGACGGAATATCCGAATACGGTGGTTAGTTGAGGAAGTGGAAACCAATTCGGAGAGGGAAACGAGAGATTGCAAAGATTCCGCCATTGCAAAGATCCGAAGGAAATTGCAAGCTCGGAATCGGATAATCTAATGCAGCCACGCCTCAACTTCTACAAACACAGTGCGTTTCAGTTCCTCACTACCGAGACTGGCTAGGGTTTTGGGTACTGCTATGGCTTGAACCTCACCTGTTCGGTTCGGACTTTGGTCGACGAAAAACAAACAAGGACAACTTTTTTTTTTTTCTATTTTCTGTTCTCTTGCTTCTCTCTTCTTTATTTTTGGATCTGAACAACAACGGCCTTTTCTTCCTGCACCCCATTATTTCAACCTGCATCCCATACATTTAAATATTTCCAAGATACTCTCTTAGTTTTCGCATCTTTATTTTTAGTTCCTATAACGTTAACAATATTTTTATAGTTCTAAAATATATAATCTAAAATATAAATTTATACTCTGAAATGTAGAATTTAAAATATAAATTTTTATTTTAAATTATACAAATACAAATTTATATTTTGAATTTTACATTTTAAATTTTAAATTTATATTTCAAAATATATTGGTAATGGAATTCCAATACACTCCTTTACTTATATTTAGTAATAAATATGAAAATAAAGTTACCCTTTTAAAAACCTTACAGGTATACAATTAATGTAGAAGCACACCACAACTATGATGGAAATGTTGACTTTAAATAACAAATAAAGAGTGAACTAGAGTTTCTTTTTGGTATGTATTATCTTATCATATCACATTTTTTTTTTCATTTTTGTCACTCACTAACTTCCTTAATCAAATATATTAGTGTTGAGTTTTGTTGTTAAATTTGTGAGCTCAATCTCACTCAAATATTAACATATATTTTAAATGCATTATTCAATCAAAAGCTTATATAATGTAAATATTTAAAAGTTATATCAAAATGTTTTAATAGATATTTTTAACACTGTATATTAATTTTTATTTTGAAGTACTCATTAATCCAACCAGCTAACTATTAATCAGATTATTTTAATTTAGATTCAGGAGATAGATGATATAAATATAAATCCAACATAAATGAACCCAAACCATTGAAATTATGGTTCTAATGAAACATAACTAAATCCTACCAAACATAAATAATATTTAGTTTGATTTCTTCTAGATTTCATCTGAGTAATATTTATCAAATTATTCATTAAAACAATTTCATAAATTGTTTTAATTTCACTCCTTTAAAAACAAAATAAATACTAAATCACGTATTATAATTTTTCACAACAGTCAAAACTTATTTTTGTTGTATATTTGTAATCAAACACAAAAAGAATTTGGATACACCGTATTATGGGAAATGCCATAGTTTCAAATATTTTTGGTAATATCTCATATTTTAAAAGGAACTTTTACTTTTGCACTCCTCAAATTCACTCCACACTTTCATAATTTTTAAAATACTAAATTTACCCTTGTATCTTATACGTGGGACATCAATTGGATCTTCCATTTTATTTGTCGAAAAACTTTGTGCTTTGTACGTAGTTGAAGGTTGGTACGTGAAAACTTGAGAAAATTAGTCACCAATATGCTTGATGTAGTTGTTAATTTGTTTCAATAATTGAAAATTAGTGTTAATGTTTTTTTTTAATACAATCCGGAATAAACAAATTGCAAATGAACCTTACGGAAAGAACATTGTGTAAGTTTATGAATTTCATTTGTAAATGTCACAACGAATAGTTTATAAATAGTTGGTCTTTCTATCATGAAAAGAAAATAACCATGGGCATTTTGACCCATCAGAACTACTACTTAATGAGTCTTGTCAGTATCTTGAAACCTATGATTCAAATTTTTTTTTAACATCTTATTTTAGATTAATTTCGACATTTTACTAGTTTGGAAGTGGGTGAAGTTACATATATTCATATTTAAAAATGTGCAACTACATACTTTTCAGCCAAATGGATCGAAAAAAAATGTTTCAAAAGATAAATCATTGACCTTAAATATTATTTTTAGGAAAAAGGTCATATCTAAAATGATAAGTTTAATATATGAATTTCACTTGTTTTGTAAAACTTTTCATTATAAAATAGTGATATAGTATTAAATTTTAACACATTGAATCTTAGATAAAATATTGAGTCACAAATAAAAGAAAATTTGTATGTATCTCAGGGTAATAGAATCGAATATTATGAGTTCGATTTTCTAATATGGACATATCTGTTATTGGGTATAATCAAATAATAAATTTATAATTAGTAGAAAATCCCACAAATGTAAGGTTATTAACACTTGATATTTTTTTTTTATTAGAAATACACTAACTTAAGCGTTTGTAGGTCTTTTCCTAAACCAAATAACAATGACCAAAAAATCAAGAACAAACTAAGAGCATGAAAACCTAGAGTCGAGTAAGGGTGTGTTTGGATTGGAAAGTGGATTTGAGATGAAAGTGTATAAAAAATTTTGTTATTTGGATTAAGAGATTTGAGTGAAAAGTTTAAAAATGATGTAATAGGAGTGATAAATATTTTAATTTTTTAATTAAAAAATATTAGAATATGATATTTTTATTATAGTTTTATAAATTTATTATTAATATTTTTATTTTTTTATTTTTGTTAGAATTTGTAATTATTATTTTATAATTTTTTTGAATTTATTATTATTATATTATATAATATAATTATATTTATTTTATTATAATATAATATAAATATTAATAAGCTAATTGTTTAAAAAATATGAATGAATCTTTCCTCTCTCCCGTAAATCTCACCTATAATGGGAAGAAATAACAGTAAAAGTTTGTGTACGTTTTTTATTTTTTATTATTATTTTATTAGTTAAATAGGTAACTTTGCATGCAAATAGTAAATCGGTTCATTTCCGTCTGTTGACGCACGGATCCTAAAAAATCACGGGTATAGGAAACTAATTAGGAAAGATAAAGTCAATCCCACATCAATCTATCAGTATTAAGTTTTAAGGAACATGAGCATTTTTTATCTTTAAAAACTCTATAACTAAATAAAACAATCTAATCCAAATGTAAAATTTTAGAATATGTTTATATTTGAGTAAACGTTATAAGAAAAAACAGTAAAAAAAAATATATTAAAACCTTGTAACTTTGCTAAAATTGTCTTAGTATATTTTATTCTATTTTTTTTTCTTTTTCTTGTAATTCTAAATTTTTTTCTCATTTCTTTCTCCTCTAAATAAAATCGTTATATTCTCTCATAATTTATTTTTTTATTTCTTTTACTCTCTATTTATTTATTTCTTTTTTTATCTCTTTCTTTCTCTCTCTTTCTTTTTCTTTGTCTCTTTCTCTCTCTCTTTATTTTTTTCTCTTTTTCTCTTCTTATTTCTTTCTTTCTTTCATATTATTTCTTTCCCTCTTTGTCTCTTTTTCTCTTTCTTTATCTCTTACTCTCTTTCTTTTTTTCTATCTTTCTTTCTCTTTTTTTTTTCTCTCTCTCTCTCTTATTCTTTCTTTATTTCTTTCATTCTATTTCTCTATTTCTCTCTTTCTTTCTCTTTCTCTCTTTCTCTCTCTCTTTTTTTTCTCTTTCTC
>Ga0209489_102152_pt1 | contig 40371 bp, 21 predicted proteins | sample SiratrowhiteBW_FD_187527 | JGI IMG/M metagenome (GOLD analysis project Ga0209489, IMG submission 187527) | Root nodule microbial communities of legume samples collected from California, USA - Siratro white BW (SPAdes) (version 2) | ecosystem: Host-associated > Plants > Roots > Nodule | place...
GCTTGTACCTTCCCCACACGTAACCGACTCCCGGACCTGAAATCTGGTTTTTGCGAACTTGCCTTATCTTGTTTTTGGTTTTCCATAATTTTCCTTTAATAAATTATGGTGGCGACTCCTCTGTTTTAAAAATTAAAAAATAAAAATTATTTTTTGTTCGCCGTCTCCGTCGTGACCCCGGTTGTGACATGTATAAGCAAGTTTTTAACGTATAAAAATTAACCTTTTTTTTTTTCGTTTAGTTAAAATGCCTTTACTTAGTGTTATTGCACTTTAAGGAGCTATATGATGTGATCAAATAGGAAAGTTTAAGGCCAAACAGATAAATGAGTAGACGGATTTAATATATTGAAGAAGTCTAAATAAAGAGTGGTATTAGATGAGTGATCATACATAAACATATTTTATTTTAAAACTTCTATTACAAGCATTAAGACTCGTATGACATACTTTCACTAAAATAGGAGTTTTAGACTATCCTTAGGCAAAAATAAATATATTAAAAAATTATAAAAATTATTTATTATTAAGGTAATAATGTAATTAATAAAGAAGAATGATTAATTTTTTATTTATAAAATTAATCCTTAATAATAATAATTATATTTTATTTAATTAGGTATTTAAAAGTAATATAAAGTTTTATAATTTAACTAAGTGAGTGAAAAAAATCGTATCATAATAATTGAAGAAATTTATAATAAGATATAGATATAAAATAAAAATATATTAGATATTTAATTATGAGTTTAAATTTCTAAGTAGAAATCAATAACCAAGACTCACATTCTTGATGGCTGGAGGTTATGAATTTCATATTTTTTAAAATTCTTTTGAGGTTATTATTTTGACATAATAAATTATTATTTTTATTAATAATCATATTTTAAATATAATTAATTAAACAATTAATATAATAAATTAATCAATTTAAATTTTAAGATTTTATTAATTATCTTATTTAAAAATATATTTTTTTATTTTAATTTATTTTAATATTATTTTGAAATATAATATTTATCATAAAAAATTTATATTCAATTTTTTATTTTTATTTAAAATTATTTTAATTTTAACTTAAATTTTTAAAAACTAATTTTTACATTAAAGATTTTAAAATTTTATTTGACAAATTACTTTTCTAAATATATACAAAAATAAAAAATATTATATCATATCAATAAAATCGTTTTCAAACGATCCTTCCATTCATTTCCACTCATTTTTTATTCTCTTTCTTTTTCTTTTTCTTTTTCTCTTTCCACAATTATTATTATTAACTGAAAAAAAAAAAAGGTGGAGATAAGTTATATTCTGAATATGAGGCATGGGAATGAGCTTGGGAGTAGTTGGTTATTGTGTCAAAAACGAATTTTGGTAGCTGATGTTAGGAAGTTTTGAGCAGAGACTATTGGTAGTTGAAAAGTGGTGGGAAGAAGAAGATGAATTTGTGATCTGAAGTAAGAAATTGATTTAGGGTTGATAGAAAGTGACTGTTGAATGGCGTTTTTGGAGTTCAGAAGACTTGACGAGAGGTCAGTGGTAGAGTACGTGAAGAGCGTCCCTGCCCTCTCCTCCAAACTCAAGCTGGAACTGCCCGATCACAACCTCACCGTGAAAGAGATCGGAGATGGTAACCTCAACTTCGTGTTCCTGCTCAGCAACTCCGACCATTCCCTTATCATCAAGCAGGCTCTCCCTTACATTCGTTGCATCGGAGAATCATGGCCACTCACCAAGGACAGAGCATACTTCGAGGCCACGGCCCTGGAAGAACAGGGTCGCCTCACCCCTCACCATGTCCCACAACTCTATCATTTTGACCCCACCATGTCCTTGATCGCCATGCGCTACCTTCCCCCTCCTCACATCATTCTCAGAAAAGCTCTCATTGCCGGAATTCAGTATCCACTCCTCGCACGCCACATCGCACACTTCATGGCCAACACTTTCTTCTTCACTTCTCTCCTCTTCCACTCCACACTAGATCACAAACGCCAAGGTAAATAATTAATTTCACTTAACATCCTCTGCTTTAAGTCCTAACACTCTTGTTTGCAGTTGCCAAATTCTGTGGGAACGCCGCCATGTGCAGGCACACTGAGCGAGTTGTTTTCTCCGACCCTTATCAAATTTCCCAATACAACCACTGGACTTCTCCCTATCTTGATTCGGATGCCCAGGCTCTTCGTCAAGACAATCTCCTCAAGCTTGAAATTGCTCTTCTCAAATCTAAGTACATGCACTCCCACACTTTCCCTTTATAATGCACTGTGCTCTACTCTGCTCTTTATTTGGTTTTTATCCCTCCAGATTCTCAGAGCAGGCCCAGGCACTGATTCATGGAGATCTGCACACTAGTTCTGTCATGGTTACTCCTCAATCAACTCAAGTCATTGATCCAGAATTTGCATTCTATGGACCCATGGGTTTTGACGTTGGTGCTTTCTTGGGAAACTTGATCTTGGCTTTCTTTGCTCAGGATGGACTTGTTGATCAACCCCATGATAGAAAAGTACGTCCAATTCTAGTTTTATACACCCCCTTTACCATCCTTATGAGTTTATGACTCTCGTTAATCGTTACAGATTACTGATTAAAGGCGAAAAGAGTGATATTCTTTGCTGAAACCAAACCAACAGAATACTATGTTTTGCAGGCATACAAGGAGTGGATTCTTGAGACAATTGAAGACACTTGGAATCTCTTTTACGAAAATTTCGTTGCGCTTTGGGATGAGCACAGACATGGTGGTGGCGAGGCATATCTTCCAACAATTTATAACAATCCTGAGGTTCAAGTCCTTGCGCAGAAGAGATACATGAGAGAATTGTTTCATGACAGTCTTGGATTTGGTGCTGCCAAAATGATAAGGTGACAGTTGAAATTAATGTTGATGGCATGCATTGTTTTAGGTTGGGTGGATAAGAATTGAGTGTGAAATGTATGATTGACAGGAGAATCGTTGGGGTGGCCCATGTTGAGGATTTTGAATCCATTACTGATGCTGTTAAACGGGCTACCTGTGAACGGAAGGCTCTTAACTTGGCTAAGATGCTTCTCAAAGATAGAACAAAATTTGAAGGCATTGCCCAAGTTGTTTCAGCAATTCGGCAATTCTAGTCTACACAAGGTTTTGCTATATTACTGTGACTTTCAGTATTAGCTTCTTTTTTTCTGCTACGCCGTCAATAAGTCCCCAAGGAGCGTGCCCGTTTGCATCCCACTCGGCCATTTCGTGAGTAATCTCCTTTTTTATATCTCAGGGAAACCTTTCCATGTATCTGGAACTCACATATAGGTAAAGTGGTGGGAAAATTTATTTTTCTTTTTCTTTATCAAAGTGGTGTAATATTATTAACAAATTAAATAAGAAATTACTCTCATAGATAAATCGTGCTTCATGATTTTAACATAAGAATCAATATAATTTCAGGCTCATTACAAATTTTCGGGGCGAGATGGTGCTTGTATACACTTTTTGGTTTCATATTTCTTTTTAAATTTTTTTTTTCTTTTCTTAGTAATAGAGAAGTAGTGTACATTAAAATTGTGCGTGTATATGCACTATATGTGTATTTTTCTCCAAACAAGAAAATGTTATTTGAAAGTTATAGAGGAAATTGTCCATAACATATTGAATGATTCTTATGTATAAAGTTGTATATTTATATCTTTAATCTTTTTATATTTTTTATTTAAAATTATTAGTCTACTTATTAGTTTTTACTTTTCAAATTCCATTCAATTTATATCACTAATTTAATTAATGAATCTCTTGGAAAAAAAAAGCACAAACTAAAATACATAAAAACATTTGTATAAAATTACAAACCGTATATATTTTCAAAAACTTTCGAAATAGCAATTTTTAAATAAAAGAAATAGATCTATTATAAAAAAACAAAGGTAAAAAAATTCCTAAGGAAATTGTGCTTGCATGAATGATTTCATTGTAAAGCACTTTTCTATTGTTGAAAAATGAAAAATTAATTAAAAAAATGCAAAATCCAAAAACTAGGTTAGAAATTATGGTTGTAAGCACAAGTTCTATATAAAAAAAAAATAAAAAGTGTGTTTTGAAAGTGCTAAAATTTCCAATTGAGTTTGAGAGTATGATTTCTTTATTTTAAAATATTGTTTCCGATAAACGTGTAAATTTTATTAAATGTGTCCATTTGTAAAATAAAATTACACCAATATAATAAAAGAATCAATATAATTGTTATTAAAATATAATAAAAGAATCAATCTTTGTTCTCATTTTTCTTTAAAATAGTTCATTAATGAAGGAGCCTTACCTTAAGTATATTCAGAATAGTTTATCTTTTTTTTTTTCTTTCAAAATGAATAACTATTTTTTAATTACTTTAAAAAAATAAAAAATATACTACCATCTACTTAAACTAAGCTACAAAGCATTTGATGGCGATTATCTCAATTTGAACCAAAATTGATAGCATGTTCAACGGATGGTGGTGGTAGAAATTAAATTGCATTATATTCGATGAAATTAAACCTTAAACACTAAAAATTTTAATAAAAATAAAAAAAGTAAGATTATGATTGCGATTAATAAAGAATAACCGTTCTATATTAATATATTATGTATCCTATCGCGTCAATATTGTATATCGAATACAGAACAAAATTCTTCCATCTATATTATTGAGTTTTTTTTTTTTTTAACGTTTATGTAAATATAAGTTTCAATCTTAATAAAAAGAATAAAATGTAACTGATAAAATGTTCTTCAAAACTAATAAAGTCCCCAAACGACTACACTTGTTGAATGACTGAACAATATAGTTTTTGTTGGGAAAATGATGAATAAAAAAATCCATTAATCTATTTATATTTATTAAGAATTCATTTAAAGTTCAACTCTCACGATCTATTAATAAAAGTTCATCTAATTCATTCATTAATGTTTTTATAATCATTCAAAAATACTTTTTTGTCCACAAAATTATTTTAAAAAATTAACTATCTGTGATATTTTAAAAAAAAAATAATTGTTATTAAAATTTAAACTATCCTGATACAAAGAGTATTGATTAGATGATCGATATTGTTGTTGATTCATTTAATTACATGTTACATATTATATGATTTAAATATCAAAAAACTAATTGGATTGAATTTGACGGGAATGAAGGATATAAATGAAGTATGTACAAGTTAAAAATGGAGAATGCAGTGAAGAGTGGAGAGTGAAGAAAGAAGATTAAAGATTAAAGAGCAAGAAACAGTGTAATTCAGTTTGATTGGTGAATCAATATAAAATGTATTGAGGTAGTTTTTACAAATGGGAAAGAAAGAAGAAGAAATGGAAGTGTTGTTCAGTGACCGCGTCCTCTGTGGCTTGGGCCGGAATATGCTCTCTGCATTATTAGAGTGAGGAAGAAGGATGAAGAACTATCATCTTTAAGCGGTCTCACTCCCTCAACATTCATGGAGAAGAAGGCCAACACCAAAACCACAATCATATAACAACAACAATAATAAACACAATTACCCATCTTCATTTTCTTTGAATTATGAATCATGCTGTGCATGTACATGTATATATATGCATATAAATGTGTGTTGAAGAAGCCACTTTGGTTGTTTGACTTTCATCCTTGTGTTGTGGCTGGTGGCGGACTTTGCTTCTCTGCTTTGAATTTTGAGGTTTGAATGGCAAAAAGGTCTGTGTGCAAAACAAGAACAGATGATGTAATGTACAATTGTTGACTGTTGAAGGGTTTATGGCTTCTACACTACAACGTGGTATTGGATCTACTTTACATCATAACCTAACTTACCCACTTCTTTCTCTCACTTTTTAGTTTCAAATATCAATTTTAAAACAACTTTTTAGTTATAATAAATTCTTTTTTAATCCTACTATTCTTTAAATTATTTATCTTCTTCAAAATATATCAACTTCTTTTTATAATCACACACTTTTGTTTATGAACGGAGTACGAATCCACGTGGTTGTATTCTATCTATCACACTGTCTTAAATTATATGTATCATTTCGCAGGAGATAGATTTATTCATATTTTATTAACCTTAAATGAAAAAGTATTTATTAGTTATGTACACTGTTACAGAATAGAGCGGTGATATTTGACATCATTGTTCATTATCTACTACCATATATTACATCTGTATGTATTAATATTTGTTTATTTATATAATGTTTTATTAAAAAAAATTATGAAATGGAAGTAAATTATCAGCAGTAATCTTAAATTATCTTTATTCTATACGGTAATGCATTGTTTCTGAAGGAATGTTTTTCATATTTATATTATTAAAAGTAAGTAAATACTGTATTATATGCGTTGGGAAAACATAGGGAGGTGTCTTTTTTGGACTAAACTTGATTTTCCATTAGAGAAGTAATTTATGAGTATTAGATAATGGCGAAGTATGCACCAATTGTTTACCTTTTGCCCATCCAACCTTTCAAGATTTTGCATCATCTTAGCTTTACACGTTTCTACCAAATCTTGCAAAAGCCTACCAACCAAACAAGTATATCTCTGACCAAATTATAATAACTTCTTTTTTTCATAACTTACTTTTCTTGTTTTCATATGTATACTACATATACCTTAGGAACTGGATCGGGTTTCGGTTAAGAAAATCGTTTTATTATTCTTCAACTTTTTATTTTTAATAATTCGAACCACTGCTAAAGTCAAATACAAACCAGCTTAACCGGCTTAGCTCACTTTTACCTATAATAATATATCAGAAAAGGTAGTTATCAGTCATATTAATATAGCACAGATACAAGTCATGAGACTACATTAAATTCATTTTTTTTTTTGCTGCGATGTAATTGAAAAGCTGATGCCGATTTATACTCCTCTATTTTTTGAATTTAGATTAGACAAAACTTTAAATATGTTTAGAATCTCTGTAAATGATCAAATTTTGATTTCGATTCTCGATTTTTTTTTCTTTAAAATTAAAAATGACTAATTTTTATAATTTCTATTATTGTATAATACTAATTAATAAATTATGTACTAAAATAAAAGTCAAATCATTATTTCAAGTAATACATAATAGTATTGTGGTATAAAATCGAAAAAAAATACATCAAAAAAAAATTTTTAAATCTCTAAAAATGTATTTTATTTCTCTATCTTAAGATAGATATTAATAGTTAAAAGTAGTAATTTTAAAAGGCTGAAAATAAAAAGAATATTTAAAATTAAACAAAATTAAAATTTACATATTTTATAAGAATTAAAAATAGTGATTTGAAACTCCATAAAGACAAGAAACAAAGAAAAAAAAACTGTGATGACCAAAATAAAAAACTGAAAACATATCCATTTAAGATGAAAATTTTCTGGCCAGGATTTTTCATTTTTTTGGATAAAAATGATCAAAATCTGTAAATATTAAATAAATTATGGGATACAAACAAATAAAAATTGAGAAACAGACAAAAATGACATCTTAGCTTTATTTTATTTTGTTTAAACGTTTCTTCTAAAGAAAGAAAGACAGGCATTTTATTGTTTTAAACTTATGGTAAGAAATGTTTAAAGAGAAGAAATTGTGTTGCTTTAATTGTCTAAGCCACAGATGTTAGGAATATTTTATTATAATACTAGTAAATCATATTTTAGAAAGTAGTTAGCTACTAATTAAACTTTTTCTTAATGTTGTGAAAGAGTAAAATATAGTCACTTTTCAGTTTAAAATCTTATAGGTTAAAAACATAAAAAGAGATGTAAAGGGGTTCCATTCCAAAACAAGTGGTGTAAGCTAGGGGGCATATTTAGGTTTGAGAAGTGAGGCAGATCGTACTTTCCAGAAGTCAACAACCTCTCAATCAGCTTCACATAAACAATTCTTTCAAGCAAAAAACTAATAAGCAAATTCGCATATTTTACTACCAATAGTTAAACAGCCCCCTCTTAGAAAATGAATTTGGTGGATCAAATCCCTCCGCTTCACGCTGCTTCCAACCTGATGCAACGGACACATCACTGTTCACTTGCAAAGTATAAAAAGAAAAAGATAGTTTGCCACCCTTTTTTAATAATAAAATATATAATTAAAACATAAATCAAATTATTCAATACAAATTTAATAAAAACAGTCGTAAGTGGCTACAGATCACATAAGAAATAATAAGATTTTTCACATATCATAACCCTTTTCTTCCTCTCTTACCATTACAGCACGTCACATCACATCTATAAGATACTCTCTCTCTACCTTTTTTCTTTCCTCCAGGAGACTCTTCCTTCCATCTCAATCCACTCCTAAATGGAATGGTGGATGTTTATATTTCCCCGATATTTGGTGGCAAGAAAACTACTCTTCCAAGAGAAGTCTGGGATTTGGTATTAATACCCAGTGGTTGCCATCAAGTTATGCGCAATATGACGGCAAAAAGTACTGTCCCCAATCCCCCATATGCCTTCACTTGCAGAAAATGCCTTTTCAAGTAGACTGAGCTACAGTCCTTCAATTTCAGCGTGACATCCTGTCCATATCCAAAGATAACCCAAATCTGTTAAAAACTATTGCTGATGAATGCATAAAAATGATATTTCGGTACTGGACACATGTACAGCGGCTTGATCCTTCAGCATTTACACACATCTATCAAAATTCACATCACCTAAGTGAACCAAGAAGACTCACTAATATATTCAATTCATGTTCGGTGACTGCAGGTCATAAATCCCAAGCTATACGGGAGAGGGATAACTGCTCAATTTCAGTCATAATGGTAAAAGATGAGTGCATTTATAGAATACTGTACCCGAAAAAATCCAGCTATATGAAGCATCTCTCCCCCTACCCATATTATTAGAATAGAGATTGACAAATCTATATCACACCAAACCAAATTACCTACACAGATTATGGTAACAAATTACCTCTTTTTGCTAGTAGCAAATCATACAAGCAGCTTCCCTATTAATTTTATCATACGGTTCTCCAAAATGACTAAATCTGCCCTTTCCAACTGCAAGTGCAATAACAATTTCTGATTCAACAGTTATGAAAGTGTTGTCGAGCCACAAGCAAAACCTCAATTCTGCTATTGTGAGTTGGGAAGTGGAGGGAAGGAGACAGCATTACAGAGAATTGGCCTGAGAAAATATATTGGTTATAGCTATATATGATATTCATAATGCTAGAATAAATCTAGTAATAAAATATCTAGAGCATCAGCTAGCAAAAAAGTATAAAACAAAAGAAGCAGAATCTGAGAATGGAATTGACAAGTAAAATGTCTGGTAATTAATGTTGGACTTGAAGTGATATCTCAAGCCTCAAGGGAAGCTGGTTTGATAATGCTGTTTGAAGATATAGATACTAAAGATGTTTTAAGCGTTTTAGCTTTCATGTACGTGGTTGTGAATCTTTCACACAAGGTTTTCAACAACACAGTCTATATAAAAAATTAAAATGTGTTTTTGAAAAGTTAAAAAACAAGAGAAAAAAGGTTTTATGGCTTTGTTAATCAGTTAAGTTTTTAACTAATCGATTAAATTGTTTATGAGAGGTTTCATAACAGAATAGTCGATTATCAATTTAGTTGACCGATTAAAATAGAAAGCAAATTTAAGTATTTTCAATATTCTAAAAAATTAACCGATTAAAGTATTATATAACTGACTAACTTCTGTTTCAGAATTAAATACAAAACTGAAATAGTTGATTACCACATGCCATAATCGATTGAAATAGAATGCATTGTAATTGGCTTTCAAATTTAAGAAGAATAATCGATTACCAACTTAAAATAATCGATTAAATACAACTGAATCTTTTTCTAATTAGTGTTTTCTAGACTCTATAAATAGAGCCTTGGTCTTACAGTTTTATACAACTAATATCATTGTGAAATACAATTTCTTTTGAGATCATTTGAGCTATTTTCAATTGTCAATAGTGCTTTGAAGTTTAAGAATGAAAAAGGTTGTGTTGTGTTGATTGAATCAACCTTGTGTTGTGCTTTAGCTGTGAATTTTGGTACATTCTTTCCTTTTCCTAGTTGCTAGAACTGTTTCAGTGTATATAATCTTGTGTGATCAAGTTGTTGATTAGGTTTGTATGTTCTTGGAGTGTTTCAAGGTTAGAACATATCTTGAGTGTGTTCAAGAATTGATGTTGTATTGTAGTTGTTTGTTGTCTTGTGTTTGTAATTATGTGTGAGTGCTTGTACAAATATTTGAAAATAGTGAATTCCAGTTATTCTAAATTTGAAACAATCTTTCTCTTCCTCTTTCTTTTTTACATTGATGTTAACCAACCTTTTAACAATTTTGATTCCCAAATTAATTGCATTCAGTTTTTCAAATTGAAATAGTTTTAAAAGAACTTGAAGAAAGGGTAAATCTTTTCAAAAAGTTTTCAAACCAATTCTCCACCCTCTTTGTTTAGCTCAACCATCTATTCTTTTCTACCAATTAAAACCAGTAAAACTCACAACTTAGGATAGATGGACATTCAAATCAAGTAAAATTTAAGCTGTTGTATTGTAAAGCCCTGACTTTGTGAGTGTTTTCAGAAAAATCCAAATCCTATATTGACCAGAGATATTGGCATGATAATGTATATAAATAAGCGGAAACCGTCATTCTATGAGCTAGCTTTTCGGGTTTGAGTTAAAACTTAAAATTTAAATTCTATCATATCAGGTCATATCCTAAATCTGTTATTGGGTAACCTACCTTATATTATCCGTGCACCAAACCAATAATGCTTGGTGTGAGGTAATGTATTAGGAGAAACCCTAGTCTCACATTGACTAGAGATGGTACCAAGATAAAGTATATAACTATGGAATAAACAACCCTAACCCATAATTAGATTTTGGGGTTTAGTTCAAACCTAAATTTCGAAGACTGTATGCGAAAACTCTCTGGCCCGAGAACGCACAAGTATTTTGGCCTACACTTCTTCTGAGTTTAACAGAAGCAACCACTAATTTTACAATAGAAATGATTAAAGAGAAAAGTTAACATACCGCAAATGGAAATACATGTTCCTTATAAATACAAAGTGTAATGTGGCAAGTTATTATGCTGTTGTGCAATGGGAATAAACCTCTACACATACCATTTTCTACATGGATCACATGATGACGTCATTCAGCAATGTTAAAGACCGTCATAAACCTTATAAATATCTCTAAAAAACCGAATATCAAACCAATGTGGTTATGCCAACAGTCTTCATATAACTAAGTAATGAGTTAAATACACATTGCATCTATATTATGATCAATAACCAAGACAGGAGATACTATACAAGACAAGGGATTAAAATACTAAATAAACAGCACAGGAGCTTTACAAGTCATATTGCAGTCACAAAGAAAAAAAATAAACGACTAATTACTAATGTTAATGAAAAGGTCAATAAAGTTTAACATCACACATAGGTCCTTTAAAATCAATAGAAGACAAAAGAACAATTCATACGTGTTGAACAGAAAGTATAAGGCAGACAGCGGAACATAAAATTTCAATTTTATCAACTAGTTTAATGTTTAATTAACTGACTAGAAATGCAAGATTCATTAACATGAGCACATATGCTGAAGAAAATGTTTAGCTATCAGATTAAAGTCGGACATACTCTGCAGCACATCAGTGGTGAATAGCACCTTTTGAATTGGATCTGACCTCATCGGCTTACACAGTTATACCAGTGAATTTTGCTGAAGTTTACCATAGCAAGGTAAGAATTTCATAAGTTTGAGGGCTACTATGATGGTAAAAGTAAAGTCCCTCCATAATTGTCATCAACAGCTGCCTACAAAATTTGAACCAAGGTCCTGTATTAATAGAGAAAAAAGAACGAAGCATGTGCTGAAAACCATGTGTTTCAACTACACAAACTCCTTATTAATATAAAATGGTGTAATAAACCAAGTGATTCAATCCATATATAAAACTCTCTTTCTACGCACAACTCTTTGACACATTACTTAATTTGGAATAAGCTTAGACATTTGGCCTTTATTTGGCATAAAGCACATGACCTATTCCTAACACATATTTTGTGGGATTAGGTTCATTCCATTGCTTTTCTTTTTCTTGATTAGTTTCTTTTTTGTAGTGTTATTTAGGAGTTTATCCTTCTCTTTGTAATGTTTTACGTTCAGTTGATCAGCCAAATAAATTTCATTATTTTATAAAGAAATACACCACTTTTTTTAACTTTGAAATTGTAATTTCTGTATTTAAAAGATTTTAACTAAGACAAACAAATACTAGTTCACATAAATTATGTTTTGTTAAGTACGAACTAGTCTATATACAACCATGTGCTCTGCCTGCTTTTGCCCCCATTTTAAAAAGTGTTGTTTGATTGATAAACAGCAGATGATGGTAAAACGGAAAGTAGGCTGAATGCTTACTTGAAGGTGAGGATACACACTATTATATACTTGCAGGAAAAATTGGGACTTAGCTGCAAACCTGAAAACAAATTATGTTTTACTCCACAGACTGTCAAAAAATAATCTATAAAATCTAGTAAGTAAAATGACTTTGAAATATTACCACAGCTTTCACATTATTTTTAATAGTTATACTTGAAAAGGGTTAGCTATATGAGGGGAAAAAATATTTATTGAATTGATTGAATTTAAAAACAGTAGATGAGCATGCATACAAATAGAGAACTCTACCCCCTGGAGTAATGATTACAAAGATCTCTAATTTAAAAACAGTAATGATTGCAGGACCATACTCACAATGAATACAACATCATCTTGTAACTCAACAAAGTACTTTCTCCTAATTCAATAGTAATGTAATTCTCATCAATCAAATTCAAAATATAACAGAATTCTGAGGAATTTATGAAAACTCCAAGCTCACATGACTGCACTGGATATGAGGAACTTACCAAAAGATGGTTGATGGTACATACACACAGAAGACAGTATGCTACCAATTAACTAACCTCTTTTTTAATCCATTCCAGCCTCTATGTCTAGTTTTCACAATATACATTAACACTAAAGGACTAAATCTAGCAAACAAACTGAATAAAAAAATGTGGGAAGAATAAGGATAAAAGCACATGATTATGTACAAAAACAAAAATAAACAGAACGGTACCAAATTAACTTGCAACATTAACATACCTTTTCAGAAGCCGAAAACAAATATAAATCTCTTCAATATCCGTTTCTATCTTCACTTTGATATACTGCCTCAGTAGCTCGCACATAATGTGAACAGTTTCATCAGAAAACTGCTGGGCCAGATTTAGCTCACAGAATTCAGATATATTTTGGCGCAAAACTGAAGATAATGTGCTTGCCAACCCTGATTTGAAATACATTTCTGCAAGTTTCTTTAAAATTAAGCAACTGCTACCTTCGAACTTCCCAACCCAATTTGGAGGATTTCCAACCCACAGGCTGTCATTATTACTAGATATAGGAGAATTATCAGAAATTTCAACGCCTACTGATGATGAATTGTTTTCAAGAGGAGGGATCACAACATTGGAGCAAATCTCTGGCCTCCTGTGTGCAGGAAGCTCCTCAACAATGACAGCTTTCAAATCCTCAGGCAATTGTTGAAACACTGAACCGTCAACTTGACTCAAAGAAGAAGGCAATAAATCATTGTTTTCAAAACTAGAATGGTTTGTAACCTTGAAATTGGATCCATACGGCGGATATGGTATAGCTTCACCTTCACTAGTGCCCGAGACGTACTGCTTTGCCTATTAGTAAATAAATGACATATTTTGCCAAATGAAACATTTTTAGAAAAATAAAGCAATGGATACAAATAAAAGTGCTAATATTTCTTCCAGTTTAATGACTAATTGCAGTACAAATTGCAAAACCACCACACTAAAGGTAGTTACATAAATTGGTATTATAAGGTATAAACAAGGAAGACAGGTCAATTCAGCCTTATAATTTGATTAACTGTACATGGAAGTGAAAGCATACAGATTTAGTTAGGGAAGAAGAAAATAAGAGAATATAAATAATAAATAATATCTCTTGTGTATTACAATTTACAATGTGATACTAGCTAGATTCAAAGCTCTAACCCTATTTATACCACTAGTTAAGAATCTTAATCAAAATCAAATAAGGAAAAAATCGTAAAAATATGAAGGCCAATTCTAAGAGATCATCCAAGATAAGATAAGATATAATAAAATAGGGAAAAATACTTACCTTATTTTTTGAAAATAAATTGATTTGAGGAATCGGCTCAGAATAGGAAAGTTCCTCTTCATTGTTTGTTGCTGCCAACAAAAACAAATTAAAAGCATGCGTGACAAGTTTGAGTAGTGTTATGCTTACACTAATGAAACGGAAAAGCTTACCTTTTTGCTCCAAAAATGAGTTTCCTGAAGGGCTAGAACTCTCACTTGTGTTTTTCCAGTTAGCAATATAATCAATTAACTTCCCTCTGTAAATTTCATTTAATTCTGAAAATACATCCGAGGGAAGATTCCTTATAACTTCCATGTCAAGGTTACATAAAGGAGGGGGTGTTGAAATTCGGTCAGTACTAGATTCATTATTTGGTATTTTATTGTCCATTTCCACCGAAGACTCTGGCAGATTTACAGATGCAGGACTGAAAGTGTTATCCCTGCTCTGCTTGTCATGACCTGAAGAAAGAGAAACCACAAAAGTTTTGTATTAATTCCATCATTCATAAAACCTCAAAATGAACAAAAAAATCAAAATTTATACAAGTCTAAGCAAAAAATCATCTAAACAATAAGAAGTATTGTCCATTACCCATAGAATAAAACAACAACAAAAGCCTTATTCACTAGATGAGGAATTTTAAGTGTGAACAGATAGGGGGTGCCATTACCCATAGGATATTTCTGATTTCCAACACTAGCATATCCAGAAGTGAGCCATGATTTCAAAGTATATTTTGTTGTACCTTCATGAAATAAGTAGCATTACCACAACTATACAGAAATTACATAAAATAAGAAAAGAAACGCTCAAAACTAAGAAAAAGCAGTAAAAAGATTCTACACACTAAATAGAAGGATGGAAAGATGAAATACAACAAGGTAGCAGATATCAGCAACAGGCATTACGGATAAATTTAATTATGTGCACAACCAAATAATGTTATTCCAACACAACTCGTTAAGATTCACTTTGAATAATACAGATACCTTGTTTAGAAGCTTCTGCACTTTCAAGTCTGGAAACTTGCAAACCTATACCTCGAATCTCCTTGACATCTACATGAAATCAAAAAAAGGAGACGACTAACATCAACATATATGGATTCCCTTACAGAAGTCAAGGCTGAAACACTAAATAACATGAACAGGAAGAAAATACCATCATAAAATTAAAATATGAAGTCTGAAGACATAAACACCAACCAGCTTCAACATGCAAGCATTTATTTTGAAATATAATACACAGTATGCAGCCTGAAGCCATTCACCTAAGTGTCTTACAAAACTTTCAGTATAAACTCAAGGCCAATACTAACTGTGGTCAATCATCAGCTATGAACAGGCTGCTAACCAATTACAACAGAATGGCTTTACATCTCTACCACAACCCTCTCGGAAAACTAGCAATTTGAACTTGAATCATGGGTGAAGCACTGGCCAACTATACCTTCAAATGAAATTTTAATTTAATTAAGAATGTAAGTGGAAAGTATTGAATCCTAACCACTTGATAATATAAGCTCTAATACAATGAAAGGATCAACAGCCCTCCTAAAAGCTTCAATTATGAGAAGGATGTTCATCATATTAGGACTCCCTTGTCAATACACAAAGCTTTTTATATTAGGATTGAAGTCATAAACGAGGAGATGAGTGTAATTGAGAAAAATGGAACCTAGGAGAATGCTGAGAAGCCAAAGGACAATATCTATATATCTGTTGTACCTACTACTATAAATTAACAAAAATATAAAAATATTTGATAAGCACCCAAACACAGAAACCCACCCTCAAAAGCCAGCTATTAAAGGGGGAGAATGAAGCCCTTAAATACCTCACCTAGCATCTCATACTACTTGATGGGGACTCATATACCCATAATACCCAAATTTCTATCATAGCACCACCCTGTGAACCAACATCTTAGCAAATTTCACTCTAACACTTTATTCATTGACACTTTACTCAACTTCCTTGTTGGTTAGAACCCTCCACCAATTACAACGACTAGTAGGTAGCCCTTTGTGATAGACCAACACAACCAGTTCAAATACCAATTGATAAGCACCCAATCACTTGAGGAACTCACCCTCAAAAGTTAGCTATTAAGGAGGAAAAATTAAATACTTAAATAATCCATTGAATATCTCATACTACTTGATGTGAGACTTAAGCACCCATAATATCCCAGTCCCTACCAAATACATGCTTCATGTCTACACTTTAAATGTTGTACTTGCTGCTATAAATGATCAGAATTATAGAATATGTCTTTAGTTTTCTTTTCAAGTCTATCCTTTTTACAATATCCCATATTCTATATTTTATTAACATAGTATTGTGTTTTCTTTACATCTCTATTAAAGAGGGAAGAGGATCAAATCCCCCAATCTCGTATTTGCCCACGCCTCTAATTTTGGGTGGATTTTAAGGAAAGTACTTGATTTAAAAAGTGTCATGACTAAATTAGCCTTGAATTATAATGGTTTTATTTGTCCTTTGTAAGAGTATATAGCAATTAATTTATTTTCCCTCGTCTCCCCTCCTTTTAACTGAAAGAGTCTAAATCTATTATTAACAAAAGCAAATGCAGTAAATCATTCACTACATTCAGATACAAACGAATAGATTCCATACTGCTTAGTTATACATTCATTGAAATGGCATGCTTAGTTATACATTCATTAAAATGGCAGAAAACATGTAAGCTCGTATTAGCTAATAGAAAAACAATACTTATATTTTTGGATGTTTCATGACAGAACTTTGAAAAGAAAAATTAAATATTGAGCCAGAAATATGCTTTGCCAAGCATGGAATACATTAAAAGAATAAGCATGTCTGAGTTAAGATACCTATGTAAAAACATCCAAACAGCTGCTTTACAATTCTTTGGAGTATTTCCACATTATCAGTAGCAAGAGGAACCTATGATGAGAATATCAAACACAAAATCGGACCTTAAAACAATTAATGAAACACTCGTAGAAAGAAAAGATGTCAGTTTAATATACACATTGACACTTTTGATTTTTGAATATTTACCGTTACAGAATGACTCAGATTTTCACAGTCCCCACAGCCCATAAACTTTGCAGGTTCATCAGCACCTTTCCTTCTCTTTTTGATCTAAGGCATATTTCCAAGAATATTTAAAAATATTAAGAAACACTATGATAGATAATAATACAAGAGTTTCAGAAATTTAACACAACATAAAAAGAAGCATGCCAGCTAAAACAGAAAAGCTGATTTCTGAATAATCTAAAAGACAACACTTATAAAGCTGAAAGTAAACTAATACCTTCAGAGTGAAAGTGCGCCCCTGCACTCCACAACCCTGCAATCGTAATGAGACCTCCTTGCAAAGATTTATTAGGAAGTGTTCACACTGGAATAACTTTATGTCAACATTTTGAATGATTTTTTTTATATAGTAAGGTTTACAAATATAAAAATATGACACATAGCATAAGAAAATACTAACATCTTTTATATCTTTGAATCTTACGCCCCAATTTACATCAGCACCAACAGTCTTACTTTCCTGCAGATATGTAGATGTCATCTTAAACAAGATCAGGAAAGAATAATAATCACAGGAAGAAAAAGTGAAACAACAACACATTTGAGTTAGAAAATTAAAAGTAAAGTGTGAAACCACCAGCCAGTGGCACAATTATTTCAAATCATGTTGTGGAGCATAGCACAATCAATTATTTTGAAATGTACAATGACTGATTATGGTATTATTATTCGTATTAACCTGACAATTTATAAACTTCAGTCATTGTTCACTATTACAGTTGTTAGCCAATCTCTAGACAAGGACTGGAATAGATAAAAGAAAAAGGATATTGTTACAGAAAAAAAATGGCAGTGTAAAATGGAAGGCAAAAGAAAATAACATTCAAGTATGTGGATTCATATAGAGAAAGAAGGAAAAAGAAAAGAAACACAGCATATATTATACATCATACAACAAATTGGAACAATTTAAAATGTAAGAAAAGAGAAAAGAAGCAACATGTGCACAAACACACACATACACTCATTACATACTATACAAGAAATTGACACAGTGTAAAATGAAAGGAAAAATAAAAGAAGCAACACGCCCATGCTCGCAGACAGAGGCATATATATCTCTCTATCTCTCTATCTCACGCACATACTGTACATATATACATATATCCAAAGTATATATCTATATATGTACTTTTTAGATAAATATTCCATACCTGAAAGTTCCCAACTAACCGGTTATCAATTCCTCTGCTATAATTCCACAGCATTTCTCCTGTTTTTATACCGTAGTCCCTCTGCAGTGAGGCCTGCAGATGCAAATAAATAAAGGTATACTACAAATATTACAAATGTTTTTCAAATAATGGCCAAGAAAGGAAGTGGAACATGACTACTACAGAGCATACAAGTAAATGAACCAAGTAAAAGCATAACAAATTTGTGCTAATGATTAAATACTTCGATAAAATTTTAAACAAGTCAATACTATTCTTTCCCAAGTTTCTAGTCACTTTTAGTAAGGGGTTCTAAATTCATGAGTCAAACCATGTTCCCCAACTCAATGGAAAAGATAAATGTCTAAAAGCAGAGGAGGAATGCTTAGAACAGACTGAAAGACCTTCGGAAGTCAAGGAACAACAACATTTATAATACACTAGAAGGAAATTATAATGAATAGCAAAACCTTGGAAATAATGCGCAATTGTCCACAAGTGTGTATATTCTGTTTCTTCAACTTCTCCTGCAAAACATGCCCTATTCCTGGAAGTGAATTAATTGGGAGTTGGCATAAATGATCTTCAACCTGGAAAGGCAAAACTAAATAAATGAGCAAGGTAACACATTCCACTCATCAAATATAATATCAAAATGCATAAGCTGAACAAAATACAAGTAGGTTTACTTATGCAAGTGAACTACAGCAGCTAGAATCACACCTGATGCAATCAGTGTCCCATTTTTTTAATAAGATGATCAAAACCAGACAATATAAGTTTAAAATTGTAATATAAATCACCGTACACCTTTTCTGGTGAAGTGTAAATTGTCAATTTCAACGCATCCAAAATACATGTCAAACCTAAAATTAGCACCTTTGAGGAAAATCCAAAGTATCAAGGTCTAGAGTATTAGAATTCACATCTAGCATGGCACTACTCTGTAAGTTCTCATTGAAAGTTATTTAAAATACAGAAAATCAACAATTGCAAAATATAAAATAAAAGAACAAGAGCAACAATTGGCATCGATATTCGAATTTGTAAATATCCAAAGATAAGCATAAGTTTTCAGCATAAAATTCATAAAAAGTAAAAAAAAAAAGGAACACTGTTATGGCCACAAAAAGGACCAGAAAGTTAATTATAAAAAAAGAGGATTTAGAACTTGTAAATATGATTTACATGATACTTTCATTATGCCACAAATAAAAATTGAAAATTATGAAAACAACAAAAAATTAAATAAAAGAAAATCCAGAGCATACCTTTTCTGGAGTTATGTGATAATGACCATTTGGTTTTGCAGTTCTAGTAGCAATACGAGCCATAAGCATATTTCCAGCTATACCAGCACTAGCTGTACATCCAGTGGTCTTATGGATCTCTTCTCTAATAGATGAAGCTAAAAGTTTGGGATCTTCTACCTCTGAATCTGTGACGTCTAAAAAAGCTTCATCACAGCTTACAGCCTGCATCAAGTAGCCATTATAGCATTAAGGACGAGTCAACTGAAAACTTCATGCACTTGAACAATGTCAAATCATAAGACCTGCACTTTGTTGCAATGCTGGTGCAATATACTATAAAATTGATCAGCTACCTGCAAAATGTCAAATACACATTTGTAAAGATTTATTAAAAGGGGAAAAAAGATACAAAGATATGATGACAAATAAATATTCTGATACTCTGCTTCTTAAGCCATTCAACTACAGACACCCTACTAATTCTTACTTCCTCATAAGCTTCAAAGTTGTAAGGAAATATAACGAGCTGGGGACAAAGAGCCTTGGCATCTCGAACAAACATACCAGCTCTAATACCTAGCACATGATCAAAAGCAGAAGTTACATACAAAAAAGTCATAACATAGCTGACTGAGTCATACTATCATATATAACCTGACATATAACCAACCATGAGTACGAGCTGGGTAGTTTGCAGAAGAAATCTCAGCAGTTCCATTTGAATTATTTGAGTGACATACAGCTACAGGCTGATCAAACAATTCAGGGTGGTTCCTGATAACAACTGAAACAAAAAAGCAGTCCTGGGCAGCATACAGGTATAGAGTTAAATTACATATCTATCCAAAATCTATAAAGGAAAATTACTTGACAGCAATAATTTTTCTGAACATCCTTGTATTTTAATCTTACCATGTCAACATGGATAATAACTGAATTACGAGAACTATTAGAGGCACCAATAATAGAGTTTTCATTCTTAAACCCAGAAGACGAGGCAGAAAAACGTTTTCGATACCGATTTCGCCAGGTTCCTATAAAGTGTAGTCGTGAGCTCTGCATAAACCAAACTTCAGTCAGGATATTGCAATAACAATAACAGCAACATGATAAAGTAAATTACACAATACGTAACAACATGATACTAATAAGAAAGTTAATACCCCCTGTTCCACATGAGCAGTAGGTTGTTTTTCTATCTATTGAAGTTAAAGAGATGATTGATATCTTTAGATGCAAGAAACAATTATCATTGACTTGAATGTTTGATTGCCAGTTTATTTGCAGAATAGTACAAAAAAAATTTAGATTACTACAACTAGCGAAAACACATGTGTTCACATTTTTGTTACATTAAAATATATATAATTTTATCACTTTTATGAATAATTAATTAAAAAATAAAAAATTAATACAACTTAAAATATATATAAATATATAATTTTGTAAAAACAGTATTAAAAAAATTATGTAGCCATTATTTCTAAAAAGAAAAGTTATTCAATTATGTATTTTATTAAATAAATAATTTTTTTTATTTTTATTTTTAGAGAGTAAAATTATCCAATTAAAAAGTGATACCAATACCAAATAATGTATCCTCTTTATATAATGGTACAGATAACAGCCACGTTAAAAAGAAAATAAAGTGGGTCATCAACAAGAAAGCTACCATTTCACCAAGCAATATGAAAATTAAAAATTCTTCTATGTTCTAACTTCACTACCTTAAAATAATTTTCCACGAAATTAGGGTCCGAGAAAGTTGAATGACATTGTTTAAAAGGCTTAGTGCCTGAAGAACTTGGAAATTCTCTTGCATTCTGCTCATCTGAGCAGTGAGAACTAAATGATGTAGAAGGTGCTTGATGAGTGGGTTCAAGTTCACCTTTGAAATTGCTCTCATCTTTCAGAGCAGCATTGCTTCCAGCTGCTTGGTCTTCATCAAACTTAACTCTAACACTAGTAAGCTCCTCCGTCATAATTGCATTACTATTCTCTGAGACAATATCATCAGATGCAGTACTGATTTGCCCACTATGTTCACTCATCTCCCCAATTTTGGATGAGTTTCTATCCTCAGAATCTGTTTGCCCAGCCCTCATAGATGAATCTTCAACATCTGACACTACTTGACGAAGGGAATTTGTTAAAGCGTCCTCTGACATTGTACACCTTTTCAATGTGAAGAAGGCTGACAGTTTTGGTTGGTTCTTAGCTAGTTGGTCAAGTTGGAAAGGTACCCCTATCAAGCAAAATTTAAATCACATGAGATACGCCGACTAGGAAAGACAGATATAATATTATCATATATTCATATCGCCGGGAAAAAAATAATTAAATAAGCAAATAAATAAAAAGGCAGGATCAGATAGTAAAACTTTAATATGTAGACGTTATTGCTCCAATCGTACTTCTCTTCGTCTCATCATACAAATAATGAAATTTGACGTAAGAAAATGAAACTAATACAAGTGGAAGAGAAATGAAAAAACTTACAGCTCAGAAGTCTATTAGCAGCAACAGAATCTAAAATCCAAGTGGGTTTCACCACTGGCAACCCTGCACTGAAGGCTCTGTATTGAAGTATCCAATAATTAAATTAAATTAAATTGATTCAAAAAAGTAGGACTCAAAACCTAAAATTTAAAGAAGGGTATTAAATCAAACCTGAGGTTCTTGACTTTACTATCAGGCAGATTACTGCAGATGATATGCGTTACACGATGTCTAGAGAAATAATTCTCAAACCTTCCACCATACTTAAGCATGTAGCTCCGCAGTTCCTGAAACACGTTTGTCACTAATGTCATGTAGTTTCTTTGGATCTTTACAATTAAATCTGAGTCAAATTTACAATTTCCTGACATAATTGATCCCTAAGCCAAGGAACGGTGACTTCATACAATTGTGATACTTTCCAGCCATGTTCACACATTCCACGAATCAGGGAGACATACAGAGAATAAAAAATGAAAAATGAAAAACGCTTAACCTGGCTGGAAGGAACCGTGAAACCATCAACGAAAATTGAAACTCCACTGAATATAGGCTTCCCAGAAGTAGAGCCACTTAAAGACGAAGTGGAAGCCTCGGCGTCAAACTGGTTGTGTAGTTTCCGATTCTTCTCTGTCATATAACTGCATTACTCTAGAGTCATTTAACAAATTGAGACAAAAGAGCAAATACGAAATCGACATCCTCTATCGTTTTTGAAATTTGATAAGATAAGAATTGATGATAATATTAAAACAAAAAACAAAAACCTGGCGAAACCGGAGAAGGCGGAATTTCGTGAGGAAGAGCGGGAAGTTGAATTTGAGCCCCAGGCAGCGCCTAGGGTTTTCTGGTTGGTGTCTGTCTTCTTCCTTTTGCTGTTCTTTCTACCGCTGTCGTTGGAGCGGTTGGAAGATATAGAATTAGAGAAACTTCGTTTAGAATTAGCTGAGCGAGACGAGTCTAAACTCATTCTGACACACAGAGAGTGGCGACGGAAGAAATGAGAGGAGAAAGCAGAGTTACTCAGCTAGGTGCTTGCCGCTTCCACGATCTTTCCAAAGGGCGTTCTTGTTTGTAGGTGAAGCAACAAATAAATGAATAAAATGAAAATGATGCCAATGAATTCCAAATTTTCATATATTTATACCGAATGGTATAAAACACTATATGTAATAATTACTTATTGTTAATCAACAATTCATCATTTGACTAATATAAGATATTTATAATCCCATTCAAATTTACAAATTTAACATTTACTAATTATACTGTGTTTTTTACTTATCAAACATATTAAATTTCTTCAACATTATAAACCACTTCAATTCAAAATAGATATCTCAAATTTCAAATTCAATTTAGCATTAAAAATCATCTTTCCGAAATAATAATATAGAGACAACTTCACATGATGTATTTTAAACTTTGTTGAAAATACAATAATCTCCTTACTATGGTATAATAATCTCCGAAATAATAATATAAGATAATAATGCGTATGCGACCGTAGGATATTAAAACAATAGAAATGAAATCAATTCTATTACTATGGTATATTTTTCAAAACATTAAAAAATAAATAATTTTAGTCTTTATAAAATATGTGTCCTCACAATTTAAAAATATATGCTACATTTGTTAAAACTTATTAAGTCAAGTTAATAAATACATCTGACCATTTCTTCTTCAACTCCATGGTGTATTCATCCACCTCCATGGAAAAGTTGGAAAAGCAAAATACTTTCATGCTTTAAATTTTTTCTATTGCGAAATCCAAAAAATTGAGATTACATAATTTTGAAATACGCTTTTGAATTCACAAATACATTTTTAAATTATGTAATCTCCAAGTCTATTATGAATTACATAATTTGAAATACATTTTTGGATTCAAAAATATATTTTAGATTTCGATATTGTTTAATCTTAATATAGATTTTGAATTGTACGATTCAAGATGCACTCCTAAATTATGCGACTAAATATTTTACATTGTATAATTCAAAATGTATATCTAAATTATACAAAATGAAAACATATTTTATCCATAAAAATAAATAAATGGATTATGCAGAAAGGCATTCCTAATTATATAATCCAAAATGCATTAATGGATATCTAGAAGCAATTATATTTTGAGGATAGTTTTGAAAAAGAAAAAATATACACCATTTTATCTTTATTATTATTAATTGTGAAAGATATGATTTCTTTTAGAAAAAAATAGATCTGGATCGATGGAGAAGTCGACAATGGAACTGGAAGATAAGTAGGAGACAAACAAAGAGGTCGTTAGACTATTGCCATAAGAATAATAAAAAAAAAAGGTTAAAATGAAGAAAAGTAATGAAAACTAATTAGTATGAATTACCATTGTAAATCCTTAAACCCACGGTCAACTCAACTCTCCAACTCAAATTTTTTTGTGGAATGGCACCGGAAAACGTGTTGTCGATAAATCAAACATCCAATAAGAAATTAGATGGGGCATAATAGACAATGTGAGGTTGCTATGATTTTTAATTTTACTCTAGCAGAGGCTAAAACTATCATAAATCATATTTTTAAATTACCATACGTATTCAAAAGCTTTTAAGAGAGTCAACTTTAAACAAAATACAATTAACTATTAGGAGTGCAACTAAAGTATTCAATTTGGTCCATGCAATAATGATAAAACATATTTAAATTGTTTTAAATAAAAAACATTTTAAATAATATTAGAATTGCCATCAAACACGTCGAAAATCTAGTTGACTGAATTTGGTACAGTCTTCCTTTCAGCTACATCATGTTTAAGAAAACCAGATCTAATATTACTTGAACTAACTATTTTTTGGTCTTTATTTTTTAATTTGAAATTCGAGAATATAGATTAGAATTTTCAAAATTATATTTCCAACTTCAATAATGTTCATTCTTCAAATCGCGTATGGAGAAAAACGCACGCAAAGCTCATTGTTTGGTTCTTCAAGATCAAGCGTGACCTTTTTTACGGTAGCCAGACCCATGCGCTTTGAAGGTGGTTTTCCAGGGTTGGTCGTGGTAGAGCACTTTTAGCTAGAACAAAATACATTATGGTATACGTAGACTGTATTGGATGATGCGTGCAAAATGGTAAATGTAGTACAAGGGGGCAACTAATTCAACGATCATCAGAATGTGTATTATATAAAAAGTACGAAGCTTGGTTTGAATACAGATATGATTTGCAGACGCCGTGATCTATCCTAGCTATCATGGATCATTGTATAACTTTATTTTGTTGTAGAACGTAAAGCATGCATAGTGAATAAAAATTAAACGCGTAAAACTCGTAAGATTCTTGCGTTTAAAGAGTTCATTCATAACTCACAAGTGCAAATCGATATTATTTTAGGGGGCAGAAGGGTAGTTGTAGTAGCGTGTGTGGTGGGACTTTGAGTCAGAAAAAACAACAAACACTTGGAGGGCACTGCATGGCAGCATCAACTGCAGCATATTCCCTTCAGCTTATCCGCAACAGATTTATCAATGGAATACTGCAATGGAATGAGCTGGGAAAATTAGATGCAGAATGAATGAGAATAGTATATATATTGTAGTGTTGTGTTGGAAAAGAACGTAGGAAAAGGGAATAGAGGAACCTTGTGAAGAACCCAGAGAGAGTGATCGTAGGTGCGTTGAAAGAGGTAAGAGACGTCAGAAGGATCGATTTCACGGTAATTGACAAAGTTCTCGCGAGCATACTTGGCGTAGTAAGCCCTGGTGTCCTTTGGCAAGAGCCTCACCAATCTCAGAACCTCTGCGTACGCCCTAACCGCTTTCTCCATTCTTCTCTTCCCTCCTTTCCAACTACTCAACAAATATCTTATTATCTTACTAAATAAATACTTTTCACTTTATTTTTAAATTGTTGTCACTGTAAGACACAAATTCTACCTATTTACTTTTCAAAACAATACCTATATATAGGAAATGCGATTGCATATATCTCCTTCCCTCACACACCTTTCTACTTTGATTACTTTATCAGTGACTCCGGGTGGGCTGCGATGGAAGCGGAAGCGCGTACAAGTTCGGACTTGAAGATTAGGTTCAGAGAAGAAGGTGGGAAGCACTGGACTGATGCCCTTCCCATTGGCAATGGCCGCCTCGGAGCCATGATCTACGGCCGCCTCCATTCCGAAACCATCCACCTCAACGGTAGTTTTCATCTTCATCTTCACCGATTGCCATTCAGATTACACAACCAATGTATGTTTCTGTGTTTTGTTTTTTTTTCTTCAGAGGACACGCTCTGGACAGGGACACCCGCGGACTACACTGATTCCAAAGCTCCAGAAGCCCTTTCTCGGGTTAGAAACCTCGTTAACCGTCAACAATATCCACAAGCCACTGCTGCTGCTTCTGCCTTAACAGGATCAAATCCATCCGAGGTATCTAACACTCTTTCCATTCCCATTTCCATTTCCATTTCAATTTTGGCCATCATTCTCTTTGAATTGTGTTGCCTAGGCCTACCAACTTCTCGCCGATATAAAATTGGACTTCGATTACTCACATCTCACCGGCGCCCAACAAACTTACGAGAGGGAGCTGGACTTGGATACTGCTACTGTCAAAGTCAACTATTCCGTGGGAGATGTTCAGTTCAAAAGGGAACATTTTGCCTCCTATCCAGATAAAGTCATTGTCACTAACATTTCGGCCACTCAAAATGCCAGACTTTCGTTCACAGTTTCTCTACAGAGCAAAATGATTAATCAAACCTACGTAAACGGCACCAATCAGATTATAATGAAGGGATCGTGTCCTGGTAAAAGGGTCTCGCCTCAACTCCAACACAGCGCACAAGATACTCCGCAGGGAATTCAATTCTCGGCAATTCTTGATTTGAAGATTGGTGGTACAAATGGCTTTATCAGTGTTTTGGACGACAAGAAGTTGAAGGTTGAGGCTTCAGATTGGGCTGTTTTACTTCTCATTGCTTCATCCTCCTTCAGTGGCCCATTCACACCACCTTCAGAATCTAAAAAGGATCCTACTTCTGAGTGTTTCAGTATATTGAGCTCCATAAGCAATGTATCGTATTCTGACCTCTATGCACGCCATTTAAATGACTATCAAGATCTTTTTCACCGGGTATCCTTGAAGCTTGTGAGAAGTACCCAGCTGAATATGTCAGAAGACAGCTCTTTGGAATTGAAGACGCTTGCGCCAACGGTAGCTAATCTGTCTCTAGTGGACAGTGTAACACAAGTTTCAACCTCTGACAGGGTGAAATCATTTCAGACTGATGAAGATCCATCCTTGGTGGAGCTTCTATTTCAATATGGTCGATATTTGCTTATTTCTTCTTCGCGCCCTGGAACTCAGGTGGCAAACCTACAGGGAATTTGGAACAAAGATCTTGAGCCTGTTTGGGAGTACGTTTACATTCTGTTTTATTTCAATGGATATGGTTTTAAACAAGGCTTGCTATCTGTTATTATATGTCAGGATTAATCAGGTTTCTATTTTCATTTTCCTTTTTTTACCACAACATTTGGTTCCCCACTCACTTGCAAGTAAGTCTTGCATTTTTTTAATCTGAGACTAATAATGGTTACTTTGTTTCCTAGTGGAGCTCCCCACTTGAACATCAATCTTGAAATGAACTATTGGCCTGCTCTTCCTTGCAATCTTAGAGAGTGTCAAGAACCCTTGTTTGATTATATTTCCTCTCTGTCTGTGAATGGCAGTAAAACTGCATATGTAAGTAAGTATTTATATTCTCTTTACCTTTTTTGTTGAAGGCCATCTTAATTAAGCATGATGCTGTCTTGTACATAGCCTAATTTTAAAATTCAACAGCTAGTATCAACAATCTGGCTATTTTTATTAAAATGTGTAGAAATGTGGATCACGACCTAAAATTGGACCCGTAGTAGTGCTCTCAGGCTAAGCTGATTGAAATGCCTTACCACTTAGATTGGCAAGACTGAACAACATAGAAGCCTTTCTAAGTCTATTTAAGCCATTATAAGCTTTAGTATCAAACACTTCCAACATAGAACCAAGAATATAATTAACTACAATTACTTGGTGTATTGGTTGGAGTAGTTAAATTAATTGTAGTTGCTGCATCTTTTTTTCATGCAAAATGGCCAACAATTGGAAGCAATGCAGATTCCCTTGAGCCACCTTGATGCCTGTTGTGTTTGCTTCCTTATTTTTGTATATCTCATGAACTATTTCCCTTGAGTTTGACATACTTATGTTCTCAAGCTTCTCATTCAATTATTGAAATCTGAAGGTGAATTACCAAGCAAGTGGGTGGGTGGCACATAGTAAATCAGATATATGGGCAAGAACATCGGCAGGTCGTGGTGATGTTCTGTGGGCCTTATGGCCAATGGGTGGAGCTTGGCTTTGTACCCATCTATGGGAGCACTATGCTTACACGATGGATAAGGTAACTGGTTTCTGAATTCTGAATCATTCAATGAGGTAAACCAGTGCAAAACACAATAAATTAAAAATAGAAAACTTACAAAGTTAAGTTTTTAACAAGTCAGTAGCCTTTGGAAGAGTCCTTCTAAATTTTATTCCATTTTAGAATGTTGTGCTTGTTTGGGTAATTAGTGCTTATAAACTTTTTAATTTTTATGGAATAATTTTGAAAGATACAAACACAGAAAAATGAGTTATCTACGGGAATGCTTATAAAAGAAATTATGACTGAGATATATTTGGATGATGATGCTAAATAAAGTTTTTTTAATGTGAAAATATACAAAATTTAATTTGAAATGATGTTTAAATACTACGAGGAAAAAATTGCAAATTCATGTGCAGTGTGGTGGAATGATTTTTTACCAAACTAACATTCAGTTAGAACTAACAAAGGCAAATTTTGGTTGTGTTTTTCTCTACAGGATTTCCTTGAATATAAAGCATATCCCATAATGGAAGGATGTGTCTCATTTCTGTTGAGCTGGCTGATAGAAGACAATGAAGGATATCTAGAAACTAATCCATCAACTTCTCCTGAACATAATTTTATTGCTCCAAACGGTGAGCCTGCATGTGTAAGCCAGTCATCCACAATGGATGTGGCAATCATACATGAAGTCTTCTCCACATTTCTTTCTGCTGCTGAGGTAAATTGCCAAACTTTTAACTAACACACTATAAGATGTTCTGTTTATTCAAAAACTTGTATGTACTTTCAAAACAGGTTATAGGGAGAACAAAGGATAATATTGTCAGAAAAGTTAGTGAAGCTCAACCACGGTTACGTCCACTCTATATTGCCCAAGATGGTTCCATTATGGAATGGGTATTTTCTTGAATATAGAAAATGCATGCTACTATATTGAATGATTAACTTTGATGTGATATATTGCTGGATAAATAGTGAATTTTCTTGTGGAGGACAGGTGAAAGATTTCAAGGATCCAGAGGTACATCACCGGCACCTTTCACATCTATTCGGTCTATTTCCAGGGCATACAATTACTTTTGAGCAAACTCCAGCCCTGTTTGAAGCTGCGGAGAAAGGCCTTTATAAACGAGGTTTGCATAAGCTGAATAATTATAGTACTTATTTTCTTATCTTGCTAGAATTCTAGGTTTATTGATGTCTATTAAACTGCATTGCTCACACTGCACAGTAATCAATTTTGTGTACCCCTTTGATAATTAGACATCTTGATCTTATGCATTGTGAAGGCCCTGATTCTAAGTAACATAGGGTCTGTTCGGGTAAATTTTTCTGCAAGTACTTCTAAAAGTAAAAAAAAAATAGAAAAGATGAAATAAATATCTTTATAAGCTAAAAGTAGTTTATGTATGAGTTAAAAATCATCTTTTAAAAAAGCTAAAACGAAAGAGTTTCTACAAATTAGTTTATGCATAAAGTAATATTAATTTATTGAAAAAATCATTTAACTTTTTCTTCATATTTTGCTTTTCTAGAAGTACTCATGCAGAAGTTTATTCCAACACATTCATAGTCTATAAAACTTCAATCAGCTGGAGTCTAATTTTTTTTGGGACGGGTATCATGTAGAAGTATGCGAATGAAGGAAACACATTTCTTTTATTTTAAATTATAAAGAGTTGTGCTAGATACTGAAACTATGACAGCTACCTGCTGCTTTTCTTAAACAATGTTTATCTGCCCTTAATAAAAACATTTGTCTTAGTAATCCTTTAAATTTGGAAACAGGAGAGGAAGGTCCTGGGTGGTCAACCACATGGAAAGCTGCTTGCTGGGCACGTCTACAGAACAGTTCGAATGCATATAAGATGATCAAGCGCTTGATAAACTTGGTGGATCCGGAACATGAGATACCATTTCAAGGTGGACTTTACAGCAACCTATTTGCAGCACATCCACCATTTCAGATCGATGCCAACTTTGGGTAATTTGCTTAGGTGTTTTCTAGTGCTGCATCCAGACTTAAATATCTTGCCCACCAAAGTGATATGTTTGTGTCTTTATATTCACTCCAGACATTACGTTATCAATAACTGGGCAAAACAACTACTTGCAAATGTAACAAGTTACTTTAGCAACTAACATTTTGTTTTACTTGGACTATAATTAATTACGCACCAAAGCAACATACATGGAGTTGAATAGCTAATTTCAAATATACACTATTGTCTTTTCTTTTCATAATTGTAAATGTGATTTGCTGAACCATTAGATTTCTGTTTTTGACCTCACAATTTTGATGTTATCCTCTCTCAGGCTTGTTGAATTTGATTTTCCTAATCTCATAAAAAGGTTAATATAGGCCTTGTAGCTCAATGGGTAGTGGTCTGTCATAGATTTAGCGTCAACTCAGGATTATTTTTTTTGTTAGTTTTGCAGCGGCAGTTGCAGAAATGCTTGTGCAGAGTACATTGAATGATCTTTTCTTACTTCCTGCTCTTCCCTGGGAGAAATGGCCAAATGGTTCCTTGAAAGGCTTGAAGGCTCGTGGAGGAACAACAGTTAACATATGCTGGAGAGAAGGGGATCTTCAGGAGTTTGGTATATGGTCCGAGGACCAAACAAGAACGACTTTGAGAAAAAGAATACACTATAAAGGAACAATAATCACCGCAGACTTAATGACTGGCGTTTTTTACAAGTTCAACGGAGAGTTGAAGTGTTTGAACTCGTGTTCTCTTTCAGAAATGGTGTGTTCTTGAATTTCAGGATTTGAAATATCAATTCTCATGTTTCGTTCTCTTTTTTCTGGTATGGACAATAGGTATAGGTTTCCATAAGTAAGTAATCTACTTTGTATATCCACCAGCAGTCTAGTGCGAGTAAATAAACATCAGAATAATATGATTATTTGATGGAGTTAGTAACTGTGTGCAAGGGGGTCGTAGTTGTCATCTCAACTGCTTAAATTTGTATATTAAATAATTTATTTTAATCAAATCAGCTTATAAATTAGTATAATTAAGTCACAAACTATTAGAGTTATTTGACATGCATACTCTAATTAATATATATATATATATATATATATATATATATATATATATATATATATATATATATTATACCAAAAAAAATGTAAGTTGTTGACATTATTTTATCTAAAATTTAAAAACATTTAATTAGGTTTATTTAATGTTTTCACACTTATCCTTAAAACATACACAATAAAAATTCCTCCCACCATGAAACTTTATATTTTATCTATATTTTAAAAAATACTGTTGCAGCTGTTTATTCATCTATTTTCGGTTTAGGGACTAAAACTTCTTACTATTATCTATTATTTAAAAAGTTAAGACGATGTTAATTTTTTTTAATTTAAAATTTAATTAAGTTTAAAGTCTATGATAAATTGAAGTATTTTTAATTAAACTTTTATTAATTATTTTTTTGTCTATTAAGTAATTAACAATTTTATATTTGTCAACTAAGTTCCTATTATTAATTTTTTTTTAGGTGATAAGACTTTTATTTGGTCTCTTTACCTTACTTAATTAGACATGTTATTTTGTATAAATATTAAATCACATAATTTTGTGATTCACATAAAAGATATTTTTTGTGGTGTTGGATGAAAATAAAATTAGTTTAGAGTAGGAGTTGCAAGATAAGGACTTTAACTTTAGACATGAACACACACACAAGTCCAACTCACAAATATAATATTCTTGTTAACCACAAAATTACGTGAATCTTAAGATAAAGTACATGTAGAAACAAATAAGTAAAATATGAAAAATAAGATAACAACTATATTATCACATGTAGAAACAAATAAGTAAAATATGAAAAATAAGATAACAACTATATTACCACGACAAAAATTTCACTGAAAACAAAATAAGAAGTTTGACTACTTAATAGACAAAAGTATTTAATAAAAACTTGATTAAAAATATTAAAAATTATACTTTGAAACTTTATTAAATTTATATTTAATATTCTTAAAAGCCTCAATTAACAAATAGTGTATTAAAATGATACAGAAATTATTTAATTCAGTTAATTATATTAAATATGTTTGAAAGATCAAAATAAATAAAAACTAATTAACCAAACCTTTGCAAACACTTAAAATAAATGTATACCTCTTTCTCCCTTTGAACTAAATAAAGAACTTTATTTGGTTTTGTAAATACGAAATTAATGTGACGATATTAAATTAGTTCTTAAAAAAGAACATAGTTTTCTTAATTAGTTTATATATAAAAATGATCAAAGAAAGTATACAAAACATATGTTTACAACCAAAACATATGTTTACCACCATGTGTATGTTTGGAATATTATTTATTACTAACAAAAAACATAGCGTTCATGGGTTAGCATAGTTTAGTTCGTCGTCTAATAAATCTTTTCAAATAACATATATGTGCATTATTATTTTTGCATTTTATATGATTTCATTTATTATAAAAAAAATAAGACAATTAAATATATTATTTATATTACATTATAAAACTATATTGTAATAAAAAAATTAATTATATAGAATCAGACGTCAATACATACAACTTACATAGATGGCATTCAGACCAAATTAAAATAAAGCAACGAAACAATAATTCTGAATGACATTTATTTATTTATTTTATGTATAAATTTTATTTATAAGAATATATAATAATAAATTTTAATTTAGTTGACTACATAGAATGTCTAAATTGTTCTAAATCTAACATGTTTAATTTTCTAATAAAAGATGTTATTGTAACAACGAATACATTAATTTTCTTGTTGATTATCAACTAATTAGTTTAATTATTTTTTATATTTATTTTTAATTTCTTATTTGAAAAAATATGTAATTATAATATATTTTATTATTTTTTAAGATTATTTTGCAATAATTATACACCATATATATTTCTTGTGACAATATATAATCTTCCATAAACAGTGATAAAAATAAATAAAAGATTTATCAAGAAAAGCTTGTATTATATTAAAGATAAATATTCATTGGCTTGCAATCATAGCTAGACATTAGAAAATATTTATTGCTTTGTAGCCTAATGCTTTATCTTTTCTTTAAAGTGTTGTTGAGTTTGATAAAAGGAGCTTCATGCATGAAAAAAAAAATAATGATGTAATTCTAACAGTAAATACATTAATTTCTTTATTTATTATCAACTAAATAATTTAATTAATGTATGTATCTGAAATCCTTTCATTTTGAATGAAGATGTTAATAATAATGTACTTAATTACACATTTACACTTAATTATAGGTTTTCTAATACTTCTTTTACCATCTTTTAAGATTATTTTAGAGAAATTAAAAATTACAATCAATTTTTTATTGAAAAATATTTTTACAAAATTTTATCTCACCATTTTTTCTGCATGTATAAATTATCCAAAGATGAAAAAAATATATATAAAATTATAATTGATATAGAAAAATTATTTATATGATCTTTGTAAATGGCAAATAAATGAAAAATTCTACAAAAATTCGATAATTAGAAAGACTCAGAGAGAATATAATTTTTCAAATTTTATTGTATAAGGTATTTTTATCATCAACATTTATTTTATCATATATTTTACATTTTATCATATATTTTTTTTTTACGTATTTTACAACCATACTTTTCACATTTTACTTTCACAGTAATCACAGACGATGTTGTGTTTATGATATCAGTAATAAAAACAGTTTGGTCTTTTAAGAACATGACAACCCTTTATTATATAATTAAGGATAACATATATAAAAATTAAAAATATGATGATTAAATAAGTTGAAAAAATGAAATTACAGTAAAATCACGACAATAATAAATAAGTAAATATATATATAAAATTGGTGAAGTTGAAGTGTTGTTGTGTTTTGTCTTGCTGTCTCCATAGTTGTGCATGGATAAGTGTGTGAGTTCGTCTTCTTCTCCGTCACCCCAAGAGGGCTTCTTCTCTCCTTTGATTCAGAATCACACCAATTTGAATTCCCTCTCCATGAATCCAATTTGTGTTGATGAGCTCTCGTCTTCCATGGTCAGACTCTGCTTCACGGCCACCCCTCCCTTAATTCCACCCAACTACTCCACTGCACTCTGCGGTCACTGTTATGGTAGATCCCTTCACCAACACACTTTCACTTCCCTTCAAGATGTGAAGGCACAATTGATCTCAATGGCACAAATGCCCCGTCAAAACTTGGGGAAGCCAGAGGTGATGGAAATTATCCTTAGCCAACTCGATAATCACTTGTGCGACCTAATGATGGATCCACATTGCCTTCTTCCAATTCTAGCCGTTTTTCGAGCTAGCACTGTCCACCACATCACAAGGATTCTTCACTTGGTCATTCAAAATCAGTACAAGTTGAAGGAAGTGTGCATGCATAATCAAGGGTACCTCTATAGATTAATGCTACCATTACAATTTCTTGTTACATTAATTCTAGCTTCCATGTTTTGGATCTGAAATCTTGCTCACTGCAGGAGTGTGATCATCCTGAAGTTGTTGGAGCATCTGAAGACTCCAGAGCAGATATCTGCAGCTGTATTCGCTGTGAAGCGGATCTGTGTGAGATTGAGTAAGAACATTCATGGTGGTCATATAATTCATCACTGCTTCAGACTTTTCTCGCCTGCGCTTACCAGAGTAAACCACCTCCATGCTTCTTCTTGATATCAAATCTCTACCACGTTGTTTTTTCTATTTGATTTACCATTTTTCAGATAAAAGGGAGCAACTAATTGGTTTAATTCAGTTTCTTTATCTGAGACAATACTTGATTATTGTGCTTTTATAATGAGTACAAACATAAAGAACCAAAAATAAGAAACATATTTCCAACTAGAAGCAACCGCATAATACACAACATAAATATTATACTCGATTAATTAACAATAGTTTTCACATTTTCAACACATTTAATAGACATTTTGAGTCTCTGTCAGAAAGATTAACATTGTCTTTACACACTGTCTTAAACTTTTTCATTCACTTTACTAAATTCTCTTAGCCCTTAAAATACTTCTTCTTGGGAAAGGGAAAACAATATTTTGCAAAGTATCATATTACATTATTTTATTCTAAATCATATTACTTCAGTTTTCTTTTTAGTTTTTAAACTTAAACTGTAGTGGAAAATCCTACTTTTTATAGCATGTATCAATTATATGTTCTGTTTTCCACTGCATACTTTAGAAGTATATTATCTTCTATAATTTTTTATGTTAGTATAAATAATTGTCTTGGACTGATCACTAAAATTTGTCCCTTTTGTTGTGTATTGAGAAAACAAATCATATTCAAGGATGACAAGAAGTCTAGAGAGAGATCATCAATTTCAGCCATGAGTAAATATAGCGATCAGTGTTATCATACCATATTATGAAATAAACATCATATTATGAAATGAAGGGATAAAAAAAAAAACAAAATATATGAGAATGAAAATGTTCTCTCTGATTTTCTATTAAAAAAAGTAAAGAAATGAATATATACAAGCAATATATCCATTCTAAGTCTAGTTAAAGAAAGAAAAAACAAATAAAATTATTACACTTTGATTCTGTCATAAAAGCAAAATAACAAAATGGATGAAAAATTTTTGATTCTATCGTAAAGACAGAATAATATAATTGATATTAGTTTTCATCTAAAAGTCTCTTATCATGTATCAATCATATGTCTTTCACAATGATTGCATACTTTAAAGTATATTGTACTTCCATAAAATTTTCTACTAGTATCAATCAGTGTCTTGGACTGATCACTAAAAAAAATTTATCTCTCTTATTGTGTATCGAGAGAACAAATCATATTCAAGGATGACAAGGGGTCTTGTGAGATATCATCAATTTCAACCATGATTAAATGTAGCAATCAGTGCTCTGATACCATGTTATAAAATAAATATCATATTATAAAATGAAGAGATGATAAAAGCTTAACAAAAAATATGAAAATAGAAATGTTCTCTCTGTTTTTTGTTGAAAAAAAAGTAAAGAGATGAATATATAGAAGCAGTATATCCATTCTATGTCTAGTTAAAAAAAAACAAATAAAAATATTACACTTTGATTCTGTCATAAAAAAAAAAAACAGAATGGATGAATATTTTTTGATTCTGTCATATAATTGATATTAGTTTTCATCTAGAAGTCTCTTATCATGTATCAATCATCTGTCTTTCACAATGATTGATACTTTTAAAGTATATTATCTTCCATAAATTTTTATGCTAGTGTCCATCAATGTCTTGAACTGATCACTAAAAGATTTGTCTCTCTTTTTGTGTATCGAGAAAACAAATCATATTCAAGGATAACAAGGAGTCTCGTAAGAGATCATTAATTTAAGCCATGATTAAATGTAGCAATCAGTGCTCTGATACCATGTTATAGAATAAATATCATATTATAAAATGAAGAGATGAAAAAAGCTTAACAAAAAATATGAAAATAGAAATGTTCTCTCTGTTTTTTTGTTGAAAAAAAAATAAAGAGATGAATATATACAAACAGTATACCCATTCTAAGTTGAAAATAAATAAATAAATAAAAATATTACACTTTGATTCTGTTATAAAAATAAAATAATAAAATGGATGACAATGTAATTTTGACAAAATAATATAATTGATATTAATTTTCTTCTAAAAGTCTCTTATGCATATCATCTGAAATTGATTAGTTTTCAGATTAAAATTGACAATTCATGTTGAACAATTTTACATGTAAACATTTTGTAGTATTTTATAGATATTTACTGTGACATAGATCTAATAGTCAATATAATCTATTTTGAAACATTTCTAATCTTATTATTAAATATTGTTTAAGGTTGTGTATTGGATTTTTTATTTGCTAGCCATTTGTTTCTTTCTTTCAATAGAAATTCCTATTTGTTGGTCTATATGATGCAGCCACAAATTATAATGTGTTACTACTAGTTTCATGATAATTATGTTAAAGTTCCTCTGTAACACTGGAAAAAGTTCTCTCTATCATTAAAGTCATCTTTTCAGTAAAACCCCTATAATAAATTTGAGGAAGTCGCTTTAAAGATTGTTGTAAGAGTGATCTTCAGTATTAAAGACCCATTTACCACTAATTATCAGGCAGCTTTATGGAACATTTACAAGGTTTCAAGTTTCCTGTATTTTAACTTTTCTTTGAAGACATTTAAGCACTTTTCAAAATTATAACAATATGACTTGTGAAAATCAAACTGGTCCATTATCATTAATATTTAAATTCAATTTCTGTCTAGTGGATCATTCAAAATAGAATAACTTCTTTCTATTTAAGACCTTCTTAGTGTTACTATTACTTAGCTTGTTTAGGTTTGTCTAATATAAAAATATTTATGATCTATCCCTGTGTACCACGTTGTGAATATGACTATATATTCATTCTCACTTGAAAACCTTGCTTTCAGTTTATTATAGATGAAGTAGCAAGGAACTGTGTTGAAATTGCAACAAACAAAAGTGGATGTTCTATCCTTCAAAAATGTCTTCATCTTGCAAAAGACAATACTATGAAGCGGCTGATTGATGAAATAGTCTCACATGCTTCGCTCCTTACCGAACATCCTTTTGGGTATCTCCGATTCTTTATCTTCCTTTTTCCTTTCAGAAATATATTCTTTTGAACATACACTTCATTATTATTGAGGATCATAATTTTTCGTAAGTCTTACTTCACATTTAATGAATGTCTTTTGATTTTATTATTTTTTAAAAAAATAACCAATAATAGAGTGTACAGGAAAAAGTGAATTCTACATGAATTGCAACTTTAGAAGTGATGATAATACACTCTTTCTATGACACACTTTACTATGGATTGAAATCTATAAAATCAAAGAGGACATTTATCAAGTCAGAAGAGGAAAGCGATATTTATAATAAATTTTAGTCAAGAGAGTATGTTCAAAATTGTAATTTCTTTTGCTCGCGCTGCATTCATTTTAAAGTTAACTATTTGATTTTTTTTATTTTTTTTTTACAGAAATTATGCTGTGCAGTACATTGTTAAAATGAAGATACCTGGTGTAAATGCAGAGATAATTGTACAACTTAAAGGTAGATATGCTGAACTATCTATGAACAAGCATGCTAGCAATGTGGTGGAACACCTCTTAGAATTCTCAGAAGAGAAGAATGCTGCTAATATTATTCTGGAGTTAATGTACGATCATAATTTTTTGAGGATTATACAGGATCCTTATGGGAATTATGTTGTTCAAAGAGCGCTGCAAAATTGCAAGGTTACACAGATCAACATTCATCTTTTTTGTATCAGTGGACCATTTCTTCAAAATATGGTTGGTTGCGTTAATTAAGGATCTGTTATTTATTTGCAGGGCAGTGTTTATAAAATGCTTTCAACTATGGTGTTATTGAATTATCCACATCTGCATAGCCATCCTTACGGGAAACGGGTTCTGACGTTTGTCCAAAGACGGAAGAACCACGAACAAAGGCATATCTTAAAACAAGGTGGCTCTTCTTCTTGATGGATCGATGCAACTTGTGGTGGTGTTTTTCTGGACTCGTTATGCGTTTGTTTCATAAGCTTAAGTATAAGAGCAAGTCTATTATGAGAATTCTCCAAGAAAACTTTCAATAAAGTGAGTTTTGTAGGCGTTACCTTTTGGTGCTTCAACATTCTGAATGACTTTTGTTTTCAGTAATAACTTTGTTTTCAGTTATAACTTTGCGGATTCTTATTTTTAGTTTCTATTTAGCCAATGAAACAAACTTTTGGTACATGTTATTGAATTATGTCTGGTTTTCTTCTTGATATATTCATAATGTTACATGACAGCACAACTTGCGAGTAGGATTGTATTTACATGTTTGAAGGTAGAAGTGATTTGAGTTGAAGCTTAAGCGAAATGATAGCTTATTTAGAATATGATTATGTAAAAAGAATGAAGAGACGGAAGAAAATAGTGAACTCTGAGATAAGCTAATAACAGTGTCATACAGAATAAATGCCCTCAAATACAAAACCTCCTCTGAAATCTCCCAAGAATGCAAGAAATGTATATAATTCAAATACAGTAATAGAGTTCCATATCACATCCACGTGCAAAATAATATATAGAAGGTAAATAACAAAAAAAACATGAATCGGGTCCGAAGACAGAGATCTCTAGAACATCATGGACAACAAAGCGCATCCCAATACTATGCTCCCAATCATCTTCTCAAATGACCACAACTTTACAGCGCCGCTCTGCAATGCCACAAATTAACTTCATTCACTTTATGGTCTAAATCCAAAACATATTTTAGCCCATTTCACACTAGGACAGAGTTCATAGTTTCAAATATTTTAGACTGAATTAATGTTTATATGAAAAAAATATGCCTATTGCAAATGGATATACTTTTACACAGATAAAAGTGGACTGAATTGATTCTGTTCATGAAAAATGAGAAAGATGGAAAGAAAGAGAGAGAGAGGAGTGAAGGACTTACATCATCACCAGAGGGAGAAATGGTGGAGAGGCTGGGACCGGGAGCCAAGGCCGGAGTGAGTGAAGGGGAAAGGAGACTAGCAGGAGAGGGAGCTGGAGATGTGGCTGGTGGAGAGGAGAGAGGTGCTGGGGTCAATGCCGGCGGAGGAACTGCTGGTGGAGGTGTTGCCGGTGGAGGGGTGGCTGGAGGGGGAGTGGCAGGAGGTGGTGAAAATGGAGGGGGAGAGGCCGGGGGTGGAGTGGCCGGGGGAGGGGATGCGGGTGGTGGAGAGGCGGG
>Ga0209489_102153_pt1 | contig 40360 bp, 17 predicted proteins | sample SiratrowhiteBW_FD_187527 | JGI IMG/M metagenome (GOLD analysis project Ga0209489, IMG submission 187527) | Root nodule microbial communities of legume samples collected from California, USA - Siratro white BW (SPAdes) (version 2) | ecosystem: Host-associated > Plants > Roots > Nodule | place...
TTTTTTTTTTTTTCTTTTATAGAAATTTTCAAACTTATTTAGACTTTTTTCACAACATCCTAATAATTCTTCTATTCAAATTAATTTTACATTTATTTCAATTATTTAATGACAATTAATTATTAATTTTATGTCCATAGTGTTAAATTAAATCGTGTAATAATGACACAATTTATTCATAATGATGTAACCTTTGCCTGATTTACCCACAATATCATGTAACCTCTACATGAATAAAGTGCACTATTTTAAGAAATTCATAAAAAAATTACACTAGTTTGAGAAATTTGCCACATATTTATCTTAGAGAACAAGAGAAAAGATGCAAAAGAATATTACGTGTGTATAACTGATTACATATTATATATTTTTAATAAAATAATAAAAATAATATTAACGATAAAAATTATAAAAATAATAACAGTAATATCAAAAATAATAAAATTAGAATAAAATAAAAATAAATTTATAAATTAATAATAACAAAATTAAAAAAAAACTAATGATAATAGTACAAAAATAAAATTTTAAAACAATTATAATTTGATATTTAATTAAAATTAATTTATAACAATAAGGTAATTTGATATTTTATAAATATATTATTTTAAAATATATTATATCAATCAAACTACTCAAACTTTCCTTCACTACAAGAATGTGGAAAAGTAGCTTCCAAAACAAAGGGTCGGCAAAAGGTAGATGCTATTAGATTAGAGTGAGTTTAGTTCAACCTAGATCCATACTAATTTTAATAAAAAAAATTAATATTAGTCTTAGTTAAGCCGATATTTAAATATATTAATTAAATAAAGAAAAACTAAAAAAATCTTAATTCTAATAGGATACTTTCAGCATAAGTTACAAAACCTCTAGCACGCACGTAGTAACCTCGGGTAACTTTCAGCAGTTTCTTATTAAATCATAGTAAAGTTTTATTATTTAAAACTTTTTTAAATCATATTTTACAATCCTTAACTTTTAGAAGCTTCAATACACCGCATACACAAGGTTTTTTGGAAGCACTTCAGACTTACAGAGAGATTTTCATTTCCAACTCCCACTTGTACAACTAAATCACTTTTTCCATTTCTCACGCCTTAGATAATTTTTGTGGCTAACTTTTACTGTATTGTTTGTTTTTGTGAACAAATTATTGTTAGATAGTGCATTTTCATTCCAAAATTCCGGTGAGTTTTCGTTCCGGGAAGGTTTTGGTGCCTCGGGTCTCTCGTCTCTCAGTTAGGTTTTTGCTTTGTCTTTCAGTTCATCTCTCATTTACATTTTTCTTTTATCTGTTTTTCTTATGCATAAATAATCCACTTTTCTTTCGGTGAAGGTTCCTCCTCTTCCATTGTCATTCTGAATTTGGCATCATGCACCAAAAGAGAAAAAATATCCTTAAGAATCTAAAAAGTTGTGAGTATGAGACTTTAAAATAGAGTGAAGGAATTAAATAATAATTATTATGTTTCGGCCTAGCCAACACTAAGCTAAATAAAAAAAAAACACACACAAAAGAACAGTGTGAGCAAGGCTAATTGGCATAAAAAAAATTAAATTGAGCATCATCAACTAAGTTGGCGATAATGGTTAGTGTTAAGCGTCAGTTAGGCCAATGCTAATGAGTTATAATTATAACCACATTTTAATTTTCCATTTCATTTCACCTTGAACTTTGGTTTTCACTTTCGTCCTCCTTTTGAAACTTGAAATGCCCCATTCCCTCTTTCTCTAAGATTGTCAATCTGTGATTCCTCCTTTGTCTAGAGTAGTTTTTCTACAACCCTAGGACTGTGTGGTGCGTTGAGAGGGTTTTGGAAGGATTTGCGATGATGTGGTGGTATAATATCAATGGAAGGATTTGCGGTGTCCTGCTTCGGCATAAAGATTTGGTAAGTAATCTCTTTTTCCCTTCATTTAGGTGTGCTCGATTCGATAATAGTTTGTGTAACCCTAATTGTTGAATTGGTAATAATTTCTAAAATTCTAAAATATGTTGCTCTTGAATCTGAAATCGATTTTATTGATAGAAAATTTGGTTGAGATCAGTATCATTTTTGTTGAGAAGATTTGCGCACACTTTTATTGACATATCCAATTTGGTAGGTTTTCCTTTTTCTTGCTTCGGTATCGAAACATTGTTGTATAAGATGTTTTATTTGATTTTTACTTGTCATTTATTTTTGTAATTGAATATGAATTTGACGTTTGAAAAGCCTTATGTCTTTAGTTTAAACTGAGAATCTTGTATGTTCAAACTTAAGACAAACCCTTCTTAAGAGAGAGCGATGGATGAAAATCATCTAACCTCAAAACCACTTGTTGAGAGGATAGAAGAAGATAGAGTCTCGTGAGAAAAAAGACTTTATATTTGAAGAATAAAAAACTAGATTTTTTTTCTTTTTCTTTAGTCTTATACAAATTATATAAGTGTAGTTTCTCTTGTATTCTTTATAAGATTTTGTAGAGATATAAGTGGGTTTCCTTTTTACCTCAATTGAGCCTTGATTAGATCTAGAAAAATCAACCAAAAATCTTAGAAGATAAATTTGTACTTCTCATGCTTAAACTTGTTATGTGGTGTCAAAAGTTTCATCTTACTAGAATTGCAACTTGTGATAGTTATAGATATTGTTTTTCACTTAAAACAAGCACAAATGTAACTATTTCTTCTTCTTTTCTATTCTTTTTCTACCCTTTGCTAACATAATAATAAGATATGTACTAATGTGTTTAATAAAATGCACAACTTTAAATACATTTAACAACCTCCCCTCAAGCTAGAAGATGAATCCATCATTCCAAGCTTGTAAATGGTCGAATTGAATGTTGGTTGATCCAGAGCCTTCGTAAAGACATCAGCTGGTTGCTCACTGCCTTTATACTCAAACTCAGATCCATTGTCACTTCTTATAGTTTTGATGCATTTATTAAACTGTGTTTATACGTATGTAACAAAATTATCAAGCAACATTCTAGTTTCACCCTTATTTTTCATCAAGAATATCCATATGTGTCTTGAAAAATCATCCACAACAGTAAGAAAATATTTGTAACCACATATAGAAGTAACGTCAAAAGGACCCCATATGTCTACATGCACAATATCAAATGTATCATGGGTAGCAGAAATGCTATTTGGAAAGCTTAACTATGTTACTTAGCATAATGACAGGAGTCACAAACGTTTGTTTTGTTGTACTGTATGTTCACATTATCTTTACAAATATGGTCCAGAACATTATTAGAAGGATGACCTAGCCTATGGTGCCAAATATCAATATTACATGTTTTAAATTTCATCACACTATTAATACTAAATTGGCTGTCTTCTCCAGTGATGCGGTATAGGCCATCGATCAAACTAGCAAGACCAACCATCCTCCAAGTATGGATATCCTTTATCTGACATTTATCACGAAAAAATAATCACTGAAGATTGAAATGATTTATAAGTTTTTGAATAGAAATGATGTTAAGAGTAAAACTGGGTATGTAAAACACATCATATATGATAAGTTTCTTTGTTATACGCACAGTTCCAACATAATTTGCATAAACACATGAACCATTCGATAATCCAATTTTAATGGGTTTGATTTTATGGAAGTTAGTGAAAATATTTCTCATGCAGGTACTGTGATCAGTAGCACCTGTATCAAGTATCCAAGAGAATTTACCTTCATTGTGCTCTGATTTTGTTTCTCCTAAAGTGTTGATTTGTCCAGTTTTGTCTGGGTTTTGCAAGATTTTCAATAATTGTTGAACCTGATGTGAAGTCAGAGACTGAACTGGTACAACTTGTTTTTCTTCGTTGATTGGTCGATCTTCTTTTAGATTGCTCGATGAACTTTGATTTTCAATTTGATTCACACTCGCATTGCTTCTGTATTTCTGTTTCATCCAAGGAGGAAATCCATTCTTTGAATAGCATTCATCTGTGACATGATTCATCTTATGGAAAAAATTGCATTGCTTTCCATAATTTCTTGATCTGCCTCTTCCTTGCATTCTCCATGCATAGCCTCCTCGATTACCATGAAATTTTAATTCTTGATTGTTGACGTTGTTAACTATAAGTTTGGATTCACTTATCTCTCCTACTCCTATCAGCTGACGTTCTTGCTGCTGAACAAGTGAAAATACACGGTTTATATTGGGTAACGGTTCCATGAGTAGAATTTGAGTCTTGACATTTGTATACGCATCCGCAAGACCTTTCAAGAATGAAATTATATGCTTTGAATTTCTATAATTTGTAATAATCTTCATAACATCACAACTACACCTTGTTTCACATGTACATATAGGTATGGGTCTCAAGAACTCAAGTTTTTCCCACAAGACTTTCAAATCAGTAAAATATTCATATACGTTCCTTTCTCCTTGCTTGATTGAATTTATTTCTTGAAGAATGTCAGAAATACGGAAATGATCTCCCATTGAGAATCTTTCTTTCAATTCGTTTTAGAGTTCAATGGCATTGTCAATGTAGATGGTGCTATGCATAATCTGTGGATTTAACGTTCGTGTAATCCATGAGATGACCATCATGTTACACCTTTCCCAGACATCGTACAATGCACCATTCTTTGGCGGTTCTTGAATTTCGCCGTTAACAAACTTGATTTTGTTCTTTGACAATAACGCACGGTTTATTCCACGACTCCACGTATGGTAGTTGCTCCCATCCAGAGATGTGTCACAAGAACCATCCCTGCATTTTCGCCAGGGTACAAATAATAAGGATTCGCTGGATTTTGTAGCGGATCCATCAAGAACACAATGAACAGTAAAAGAACACAAAAAACAGAGTAGAACAGAGATAAGAGAAAATGTGAATTGAAAGAATTCAATCCATGGAAGAGAAAGGAACAGTGCAGGATCAACCCGCTCTGATACCATATTGTTTTGAACAGAAATGATGTTAAGAGTAAATTTGGGTATGTAAAACACATCATATATGATAAGTTTCTTTGTTATACGAGTTCCAGCATAATTTGCATAAACACATGAACCATTCGGTAATCCAACTTTAATGGGTTTGATTTTATGAAAGTTAGTGAAAATATTTCTCATGCACGTAACGTGATCAATAACACCTGTATCAAGTATCCAAGAGAATTTACCTTCACTGTGCTCCGATTTCGTTTCTCCTAAAGTGTTGATTTGTCCAATTTTGTCTGGGTTTTGCAAGATTTTCAATAATTGTTGAACTTGATGTGAAGTCAGAGACTGAACTGGTACAACTTGTTTTTCTTCGTTGATTGGTCGATCTTCTTTAAGATTGCTCAATGAACTTTGATTTTCAATTTGATTCACACTCGCATTGCTTCTGCATTTCTGTTTCATCCAACGAGGAAATCCATGCTTTGAATAGCATTCATCTGTGACATGATTCATCTTGTGTCAAAAATTGCATTGCTTTCCATAATTTCTTGATCTGCCTCTTCCTTGCATTCTCCATGCATAGCCTCCTCGGTTACCATGAAATTTTAATTCTTGATTGTTGACGCTGTTAACTATAGGTTTGGATTCACTTATCTCTCCTACTCCTATCAGCTGACGTTCTTGCTACTGAACAAGTGAAAATACATAGTTTATACTGGATAACGATTCCATGAGTAGAATTTGAGTCTTGACATTTGTATACGCATCCCCAAGACCTTTCAAGAATGAAATTATATGATCTGAATTTCTAAAATTTATAATAATCTTCATAGCATCACAACTACACCTTGTTTCACATCTATATATAGGTATGGGTCTTAAGAACTCAAGTTCTTCCTACAAGATTTTCAAATCAGTAAAATATTCAGATACGTTCCTTTCTCGTTGCTTGATTGAATTTATTTCTTGAAGAATGTCATAAATGCGGAAGTGATCCCTCATTGAGAATCTTTCTTTCAATTCGTTTCAGAGTTTAATGGCATTGTCCATGTAGATGGTGCTATACGCAATCTGTGGATTTAACGTTCGTGTAATCCATGGGATAACCATCATGTTACACCTTTCCCAGGCATTGTGCAGTGCACCATTCGTTGGCAGTTCTTGAATTTCACCATTAATAAACTTGATTTTGTTCTTTGACAATAACGCACGCTTCATTCCACGACTCCACGTATGATAGTTGCTCCCATCAAGAGATAGTGTCACAAGAACCATCCCTGGATTCTCATCAGGGTGTAAATAATAAGGATTCGCTGGATTTTGTAACGGATGCATCAAGAACACAATGAACGGTAAAGAAAACAAAAAATAGAGTAGAATAGAGATCAGGGAATACGCGAATTGAAAGAATTTAATCTAAGGAAGACAAAGGAATAGAGCGGGATCAACCCGCTCTGATACCATATTGAGATTCCATGTTAAATAATAGACTGAATCTTGATTTTGTAAAATTTACTCTGCACTATGCATGAACAACGTAAACAAGAAGATGAACAATATACAGTATATTGAACAGTATTTTATTATTTCTTATCGTGCAATACAGTGTGTGTGGGTATATATAACTGTTGGGCCAAAACAGTAACAGCCCAGATTCAGTTTATTACAAAATGCACAGTATTAATGCGTTTAATAAAACGCACAACTTTAAATACATTTAACACCTCTGTAAAACTTTATTAATGTATTTTTTCTGAGACAAGTCCAACAATCTTTGTGATTTATCACAGAATATTTCTATTCCTATTACATAGTATATCTCACCCATATTTTTCATTTCAAAGTTATTAAAGATAAACTTCTTAGTCTCACTTAATAGACCAAGATCATTAGTTGCAAGCAAGATATCATCAATATACAAAATTAGAAATATATACTTGCTCCCACTGACTTTTAGATATATACATCGATCAACAATGTTTTCCTTAAAACCAAATGATGTAATAGCATCATTGAACTTAAGATACCATTGCCTGGAAGTCTGTTTAAGTCCATATATTGATCTCTAAAGTTTACACACCATGTGTTCCTTTCCTACTTTATTAAACCTCACTGGTTGGTCCATATAAACAACAACTAAATTCTATCTCAGAAAAGCAATTTTAACATCCATTTGATACAGCTCAAGATCATAATAAGCTACCAATGCTATGATGATTCTGAAAGAATCCTTCTTAGAAACAGGCAAAAATGTTTCCTTATAATCAATGCCTTCCTTTTAAGTAAAATCTTTGGCAACCAATCAAGCCTTGTAACGTTCAATATTGCCATGAGAGTCACGCTTAGTCTAAAAGACCCATTTTCAATCAACTCTTACACCCTTCTGGCAATTTCACAAGGTTCCATACACAATATTGTGCCATTGATTTAAGCTCATCTTTCATGGCATCTAACCATTTATCAGAATTATCACCATTCATGACTTCTGAAAATGAAATTGGATCATTGTCAATACTTAATTCATTTTCTGACTCTTGTAGATAAACCGCATATTCATCTGAAATAGCAGATTTCTTATCTCTTTGAGATCTTCATAATACTATTTCTTGTGCTTGTTCTACTACAAATTTATTTTTAACTTCAGGATCATTAATTTGTTTTTCTTGATTGTTGTGTAGTTCATCAACATGAGGAACAACAATTCTTGAAGTAGAAGTACTAGTTAAAGGAACTCATACTCTAACTTTCTTAATCTCCACATTCCGTGAAGCTTCACTCCCACTAGTTTCACCATTCTCAATGAACCGAGCATTTTCTATTTCAACAATCATTGTACTATGGGAAGGACAGTAAAATATATACCCTTTTTTTTACTTTTTTGGATAATCATTGAAATATCCACTGATTGTTCTTGCATCCAGTTTTTTTTTCCAGTGGAATATATATTCTAATCTGTGACAAACAACCCAAACATGCAGGTGTCTCAAACCGGGTTTCCCGTCTGTCCACAATTCGAAAGGTGTCTTTTGAACTGCCTTACTCAAAACCCTATACATGGCAGTTTTTAAAGCATATATTCATAACAATGTAGGTAAAGATGAATTACTTAACATGCTCATAACCATATCCATTAAGGTTTGATTGCCTTTCTGACACACCATTTTGTTGTGGTGTACCCGACAATGTGTATTGAGCACAAATACCACGTTTCTCAAGGAATTTAGCAAACGGACCAAGGTGTTGTCCACTTTGATCATATCTTCCATAATACTCACCAATAAAAGTGATAAAGTACTTCTCTTTATTGAAATAAATTACATCAAAAGGTTTACATATATCAGTATATATAATTTCAAGAAGCTGAGTACTTCTTGTGGTTCCTTTCTTTGTGTGTTTTGTTTGTTTGCCTTTAATACAATCCACACATACATTCAAATTAGTAAAATCTAAATTCAATTGAATTTAATTCTTTACTAATCTTTTCATCATTTCTTTGGAAATATGTCTCAAATGCTTATGCCACTAGTAAGTAGAACATTCATTCACTAAACCATGTGTAGTACAAGAGTATCAAGCAACATCAAGTTTAGACAAGGAAACTAAATTCCTAGAAATACTAGGTACATTAAAAGTATCTAATAGGTCTAAATGAAATCCAGTGTTAGAGATTAAACGATAAGTCCCGATAGATTGCACTGGAATCTTCTCTTTATTCCTCATTAAGACAAACTTTGAATTTGGGTTTATTGTTCGGGTTGAAATAAATCTCTGCATCATATTAGAAACATGAATTGTACATCCAGAAACGATCCACCAAGTGTTATGGGGAACTTTATTTGAAGTTGATTCAAAACATACAAGAGCATTATGCTCACCTTTTTTTTTTTTTTTTTGAACCAAGTTTTTATGTTTTGAGCAATCCTTCTGCAAATGTCCATACTTTCCATGACATTTGTCATTTTTTTTTCTGGATTTTTGTAGAGGACCCTGTCAAGGGTGGCTCAAGACCCAAGCAGGTAAAGCAATTGCTTTAGGCCTTAAGGTCTCAAAGGCCTCAAAAAAATTTAATATGCTTTAGGCCTCAAAAAAATTTAACATGGTTTAGGCCTCAAGGCCTCAAAAAAATTTAATATGCTTTAGGCCTCAAGGCCTCAAAAGCCTAAAAAAAGTTTAATACTCATATATTATTATAAAATAAAAAAGTATTTAATTTTAAAATTATACTAGCAAAATTTTAATTAAAAATTTAAATATTTTAATTGACTTTAAGTTTATATTGGTGCTATAAATATTATTTAATTACTTTATATTTATAATGATACTATAAATACTATTTAAAACTTTCTTATAATAAATTAATAATATTTAAAAAAATTGAACAGTCAAGGAATCTTAGGTATCAAAACTTTCTAATTTATCTCTTCTCTATATTCTAACGGATTGATATCATCTCTTTATATGTCTTATCATTGTCTGACTCTTCCACTTATCTCCTTATTTCTTCACTTATCTCCTTTCTTCCTCTGTCTCTTTGTCCCTTCCATAACATTATTTCAACTTGTTTCCAATTTCAAATTTCTTTCATTTCATATTTCATCATTTTATATTGTGTATTTATGCGCATGTTGTTACTTGGAGACTTGGAGCAGTAGATTGATTGAGGAAGAGTTTGTGTTCACTTTTGATCCTTTTGAGTCCATCAATATTAGGTAAAACTAATATGAGATTGATCAATTGATCCCAATTTTTTTTATTTTTCATTATTGTTTAATTAATCTTAAAATAATTTGTGCAAATTCAAGGAAGAAAATTTAAAAGTTACAAATTATATTTAAAGACATACTAAAGGACATGATTGAAAGATAATAGGAGACTTGAGACTCTACGATTAAGTTTATTATCTTGACAATCAGGTTTTATCTTTTTCACTTAGACTTATTTTAATATACTTATAAGTTATATTCAATGTGATATATATTATAATTTTTAATTTTATATAAAAAATATACAAATATAGCAACTAGAAAATTTGAATTAGGTATTCTAATTCACAAACTCATGATAATGATAATGAAATTGCAAGACAAAATGATTCTAATATTAAAAATACATACGATCCAAGTCAATGGGAGGATATTGATACAAAATTAAGAGACTTATTAGTAAAAGAAAAGGCCCTATTAGGATAACTGATATAGATTTTCCAAAAGATAAATACTCAATACACTTTTCTGTATCATATTATATCCAAAAATTGTCTAATGGAGAGAAACATGAAAGAAGATGACTCATTTATTCTACAGATTTAGATAGAGTACTATGTTTTTGTTGTAAATTGTTTAATGTTATTAGTTGTACTAGTAAACTAGGTATTGAAGGTAATAGAGATTGGAGAAATCTTAGTGCTAAGTTAAAGAGCCACGAAATAAGTGATGAACACATTATTAATATGAATGTATGGATTGATCTAGAAATGAGATTGTCAAAAGATAAAACAATAGATAAACATGTTCAAGAACAAATAAATAGAGATAAAGAACACTGGAAAAAGGTTTTGTTAAGAATTATTGCTATATAACTTAGCCTTGCGTGGAAAAAATGAGAAGATCTACTAAGAAAGTAATGGAAACTTTTTAAGTTTGATAAAAAGATTGCAGAATTTGATTCAATTATGCAAGAACATATTCATCGAATTAAAAATGAGGAAATTTATTAAATTTAATTCATGAAATTTATTAAATTTAATTCATGAAATTAATTATGATAATTTAATATATAATTTTGCATCAAAAAGCTCAAAGAATAAATTTTAGATAAACATATCATAATTTTGATTATTTTATTAATTTAAAAAAGCCTCATTTTTTTATTCGCTTTAGGCCTCCTAAAGGTTTGAGCCGCCACTAGACCCTGTAATCTTTAATGGTCCTTTACCCTCTCCATGTTTCTTATAAAATTTCTTTTCAACTCCTTTATTATTCACATAATGAATGGAGTGGTTTTCTTGATTCTTAAGTTAGGTCTCCTCTTGAACCAATATACTGTGCAATTTATGAACATCTCATTTATCTTTCATGGTATTATAGTTCATTTGGAAATAACCATACTCAAACGGTGATGAGTTCAGAATGAACTGCATGAGAAAATTATCATCCACTGTCATTCCAAGAGACTTAAGTCTTTTTGTAACATTTATCATCTCAATGACATGTTCCTACATAGTACAAGAACCATCAAATTTCATGGTGGTTAAAGTACTCATTAATGTCCTGACAAGAGACTTATCAGTAGTTTGGGAACACTCTTCCGCAAATTTCATAAATATTTTTACACTTTTAGTTTTGAGAAGAGTTAACTTAATATCACTTGCTACGCTCATTCACATAAACATCAAACTTTCCAGGCTTTATAATGGATTTTCTCTTTAGCACTACTAACGTCAGTAATAGAAGTAGGCTTCTCAACATGAAAAATCATATCAAGATCCAACACACCTAGGTGAAATTAGACTTGCTCGCTCCAATTAGAAAAAATTTAACCATTAATTATTGAAACAAACATAACTTGCGAATATAAAGATATGAGAACATATATTGCAATTAACACATGCCTAACATTAATACTTTGAGTTATACATTAAACATACTATACATATTCAGATAACAAACAAACATTATATGCATATTAATGCTCTCCTTAAGGTGATACATTAATACACAAAACATGGTGATGCTAATAATATTAACATTATTTGGTAAGGCATATGCACTAATTAAAAAAACTTATGATGTTAATGATATTAACATTATTTGGTAAGACATATGCACTAATTAGAAAAACTTATTATCTTTGGATATATAAATAAAACTAATAATACATACTCACTACCAACAGTCATGTCCACCAATTATAAGAAGAACAACTAATCAACCTCTGGGCGATCCACAAATGCCTTATAATAATGAACTTCAATTAACTCATAAATCAATTATTTATAATTTAGCATCCATTCTATGAGAAAACGAAATAAAGATTATCACTAATTTGGAATTAAAATAAAACATAAAGATTTTGTCACTTTGGTGATAACAAATCTATCATACAATTAATCCCAATTGAAATAAAAAAATATCATTAATTTGGAAACATAAAGATTTGATTACTTTGGTGATTACAAATCTATCATACGATCAATTCCAATTAAAATAAAAATTATCATTAATTTAGAATTAATCAAAACATAAAAATTTGATAACTTTGACGATTACAAATCTATCATATGATCAATTCTAGTTATCTAGTTAAAATAAAAAAATCATTAATTTGAAATTAAACAAAATTTGATCAATTTGGTGATTACAAATTTGTCATAAGATTAATCTCATAAATTAATCAATTCATAAATTAATTGATACAGCGAGAAATAATCATAATTAATCCATAAAACTTTTTCTTTAATTAGCTACTAAATTTCCAAATTTTCATTAATAGGATAGGGTTGGAGCTATTGCAATTCCATATTTCATTCAATTATATGTGCATATATGTGCAATGGAAGACAAGCATAAGAACTTTAATTAATTAGCATACACCCTTGATCCATAAAATAAATAAATAGGATAGGACCCTTGATCCATAAAATAAATAAATAGGATAAGAGTAGATACCTTCTTAAACCAAAAATTAATCTTGATCCTACAATTTATTTTATGAAATCAATTAAGAAAGCATTAAGACCATTGCAATTTGGATGAAACCAAACAATAATGACTTTTAAGTGTGAACAATGTCAAGCATGTAGCAAATAAAGGCAGTCAATAATTTTCACACACTCATAAACTCTAATTTGTGGTAATTTAATTATCATAATTTATAATTCTATTATAATTTCATTTTAAATTAGGGTTCCTAAAATTGGAAAAATTATCAATAATGGAGAATCATAAAATTCAAACAACCTTGCTATGATATCACATGTAAGTTGAATCATAATTTCACAAATCAATCATAAACATAAGTTCTATAGAATCTTAAAATCTATGATTGTCACATAATATATAATATATATAATAGTAAGAGAGACTTACATTGATTTATGAGAGACCTAATCAAAAGAACATCAAATTCCTCTTTTCAATCTATCTCTTTCGGTCATTCTTCTTCTCGCCACACCACACTTTTCTTGATGGTCGATTATGGAAAAATCTGATACTGCAAATACAGAATCCTAATTTCTTTTTGTAATCAGCATCCATCAGGTTAATTACCATCAACTATTTATAAAATAATAACCTCCCATAATTATTAAATCACATTTAAATTCATAATTATATTTCACATAAGTTATATTAATAGAATATATTTATTTATTTTCTTATACTTAAATATTACTAAAATTATTTCAAGAACTAATTAAACAATCTTGATATCTGTAATAAATGAAAATGAAATTTCACTGGTGACACAATTTTTACATTCTATTTTCTTTAATCACTAGTTAAGTTTTTATCTCGTGGCGAAGGCTACGTAAGAAACCAACAAGAAATAGTTCTTCCCACTGTTATTTTTTCACTGCCGATAAGAAAAAAAAAAAAAAAAAAAAAAAAAAAAAAACACCTTTCCACTAATTCTTATTTTTCTTAAACCAAACCTGTCACCCATAAACACCAGATTGTGAAATTGATCTATACAGCTTTTGGAAGGAGTTATATATTTAAATGATTTATGAAACTATCATTATTGGTCAGCCTAATTTCTAAAATTTCAGTAAAATGTCATCTAAAATAATTTAAATATCAAACATCGGTCAATTTAAATTTTATTTCTCCAATCTAGGGACAAAAACTACTGATGTAATAAAACGAAGGACTAACTAAATATGATTTGATAATTGTAAAGTGATATTTTTATGATTTTAAATATTAGATTAATTAATATTTATAATTATATTGATTAATTAATGTAGTACTCGTTTGCCAATACAAACCAAATTTCTTCCGTAGACACGTTGGCATTTTATCACATGGTTGCAACTGGGCTTTGACAGAAGGTCCATCAATATGGGCTCTGAAGATCAGCAACTAATTTGGGCCGTTGTAGGCTACAAGTGTGAAGTATTGCATAGCATGCAACGCATTCGAAATTACACTTCCTTATTCTTGGTAGAAAAAGGAGAAAAATATCGAAGAGTTCTTCGTATTGAATCACCAACCAATTATATTGAAGACAATTCATTTGAGTTTTTCTCTCTTATTGGTGTTCAATTCAGTTATATCTATCAAATGAGAATCCTCATATTAAACATATGAACTTTAAGGTTAGGTAAAATGTTAACCATTGTAAAATTGAATTAAGCTATGAAAATATTCGCTAAAAAATAATATAACTTGTTTGTTTTAGTATACCCACTCATATTATAAGTTTAGATCTTTAGTAGAAGTAGAATTTCAATCATTCTTTTCACGTTAAGAATATTGAATATGACAATAATGTAAAAAGTCGATTATAGATGTTGTACTACACCTAACAAATCTCCCTTAAAAAAAGGTTACGATACTATCTTATGAAAATAAGTTTAAGTTTAACTTGAAACTATAAAACCCATTTATAAAATGAAATTTGTATGTATTTATATTATAATATGATTATATCTTTAGCTGGCATGCAATTTTCAACCAAACATGACGTATATCTATAATTTTTCTTTTTCATTTAATCAAAACTTCACCCAGATGAGAATGTCTCATTGCTTACCAAAAACTTAGAAAGCCTATTAAAACTCATTTATCAATAAGGCTCTTACATTGATAATGTAATTCAAATTCACATCATTAGAACATTGATTAGTCTACTGAACAATAATTAGCAGCAAAGGAAAAAAATAATAATAATTGCTGGGCATGTAATAGCGCACGTTAAAGTCCTATAGTATGAATAATGTTGGGAATAAGACTGGGTCAGTTGTTTTATCCGAGGCATAATTTGGAGCTTTTGTTGTCTGAGATGACAGAGTCGACAATGGACAAAACCAGGCATTATTGGGAACGTATGTGAGCACCTACAACATGTCTTTTACTTGTCCTATATGAAATTACAATAGAAAAGCACGTAGCTAATTGTAATTAACTGGTTTTGCTAATGAAAATGAGGGAAGTTTCTATGAACAACAAGAGAAAGAAAAGTGAGGGGGAAAGGTTATTCCCTAGCAGCCCTTTTTGGGTTGGACAACGTATGTGGTAGGTATGATGAGGGGGCAATAATTAAAATGAAAATATTAAGGCTTATGGCTTAAGAATGAAGAAAGAAGACGATGTTGGTTTGTTTGAGTGTGTGCACATGGTGTTGGAGTTGACATATATGTATGTACGAGAGGAGCATTTGGAAATATTGAGGGGAGATAAAATGTAAGTTGATTATGACAAGATATGAGAATCTAATCTGAGTGGGTCAAGGGTTTTAGGTAATAGGAATATGGGGCATTGCAAATGGAGGGCCCACCGTTGCAGAAGATGAGTGTTTGTTACTGTTAGCCTTTGTTGGTTTGGAAGAGAGGATTTATGGGAGATGAAAAAGATGAATTTAAAGAGAGGAGGTAGAAAGTAAGTTTATTTAGGTTAAAGAGAAGATGGGAAAAAATGAAGAGAAATTAAGAGAAAAAAATTAATAGTGGTGTGATGGATGCAAATTATAAAAGAGATTAATTGATAAAATTTTAAGATTATAATTTTATATTATTTAAATTAATTTAAATAAAATACTATTAATTGAAATAGATACAAATTATTTAATATTGTAAATATATATAAAATTATTAAAAATAGGTTTTGATAAATTTAAATAAAAAGAAACTTATCAAAGATCTAATTAAAATTGTAAATTTTGTAAAATTTAATAAATTAAATAGAAATTGATATAAATATTCAACATCTAATAAATATTAAAAATAGAATTGTACAATAAATATCTTAGGAAAAAAAAAATTAAATTACAATAATTTGATGAAAAAAAAAACCTATAATATCATGAGAGCAATATAATACTGTCAATAAATATAAAAATATGTAAAAAAATGAAAATTAAATTAAATTATTATTGTTAGTAATATTATTATTTAATAAATTTATTTTGATTATTTCTTTTTTTTTAATTTATTATTATTGTTGTTGTTTAGTAATTTTGTTATTATAATTATTATTTATGATTTTATTATTATTTATATATTATTATTTTATGAATTTATTTTGATTATTAATGTCATTTTAATATTGTTATTATTTATGATTTTATTATTATTTTTACATATTAATATTATTTTATAAATTAATTTTAAATATTATTATTATTTATTTTATTTTTATTATTTTTATTATAATTATTATTTGATTTTATAATATAAATATGGCACGAAGATCTCTTTTTTACATAATATAGTAACACATAATCCTCTAACACCAAATTAAAAACTAAAAAACTAGTGAAATCAATGAAATAACAACAATAGCAACAATAGCATATGTGGTCTAATTACACCAAAGTTCATGTACAAACTAAAGTTTTTTCAACTTTATCTTCACCAACTATCTTCTAATCGTCCTACACATAATATCATATTATAAATGATTTAAAACAATGTATTCAAAAAACCTGTCATACAACACGACAACATGTAAACTCCATCCAATACAAACCAAGATCATAGAATAATAAAAGGTAAAATAAAATAAACCAACTTCATAGTCAATTATGCACGTCTATAATAGTTAGGAAAAGATTTAGACAACAAGTTTTGCCAAGTCATAAATGAAACACATTACTAACACAAGGATTCAAATCGTTATACCTTTATATGTTCAAGATGACCACTAGGACAACCCTAGCCACCACCAAAACCAAGTCCACATGAAAAAGGCCATCACCTTCATACAGTAGCCCTACATTATATGATTCAACGAACTCAACCTATCAAAAAAAAATAATCAAAACATAACTTCCAGAGACCTAATTGATGGAAAGCATACATAACGAATTATGCTACATAATCGATTATGTTGAATCATATAATCAATTATATTGAATCATCTAATCAACTATGTTGTTCCTTTGGAAGCATAATTAGTTTTGTGCATCTATCATAATTGATTTGGTCTATACAATGTGACTCTATCTTTGTATGGGTAGGAATCTCTATCTAGCACAATGAAAAAGAGGAGGAACACTTGGATAATTGCACATATATCTAATTGTCTTTCTCGAACAATCTTCTCATGTGAGCGAAGGTACTCCATCCATCTTCACCTTCAAATCCATGTTATCAAATTGGTGTACATCAGCGAAAGCAAAAAACATGGCCATCTCTTTTCTTTGCTCACGAATAGGACTCACTTTAAAATAGATAGGATGTTAGTGTGAAGAAAATTATAGGATATGGAATCCTTACGATAGAGAAAACAAGAAAGAAAATATAAGGTTGCCATCAATAATATTTGAAATGCCATCAAGAATGCTTGAAATGGAAAATGAAGCTTATACAGTCACCGTGCATGCCCTTACCTTTTTCACCCTCTTTTTCTTCCCCATAATCATACTACCTATTAATTTACTTGTTAAATTCAAATAATTTTTTGTTTCACACAACAACAGTTTCACTTGTTAAAGACAAAAGTTGGGTCAAAAGACACCCAATACCCAAATATCCAAATAAATCACGTAAAATACTTAGTCATTTATTATTGAATTCAATCTTACCAATTTTGGTTAGTCACTACAAGAAAAATCTTCCTTGCTTTCTCTTATCTTTCTCTCATGAGTCTTCCTCTTCAATTTAGGGTTTCTTATGGTTGGTGTTAGGTTTTTTTTTATTCTCTCTGTAAGAACCCTAGAATTCTTTTGATTGATGGTTGCGGTGTTTTACGTGTTCTTAGGAGAATCCCTAAAACATATATATGATGAAGTGATCAATGTATGTTAAAAAAAGAGAAACAAAAGATGAAAATAAATAAGAGAATGAGAACAAGGGAGAGGAATTTGACCAACTTGAAAGAAGCCCATTAAAGAGTTGGACAAACCTTGCAATTTCTAGAAGTACGGATTTAAAGTAGTGAAACCCTTTTCCAAAACTTTCAAGCGTAAAACCCTCAAGCGAGAGCAACCTAAAAAACGGGAGCGGCAAAACTCTCGGCCCAAAATTGTGAAATAAAACACAATTTAAATAATAAACACTAAAAGATAGAATGTGAATTACGACGATTTATAAAAAATCGCATATCCTTACCGATATTTCTTAAAAAACCGCTAACACTTAATTAAGACTTAAAAAACAGTCAATATCAATGTATCTTTCCAGAGGTTATTTTAACCTCCAATAACAAACTCTACTTAAAATTAATTTTTTTATAGTGACTTGTGTTTACAGACTACATAGTAATGTTAAAATCTTTTGTAGTGACTTATGTTAAGTGACTATATAGTAATGTTATGTTCTGATGCGATACATGTTGGTGTGAGCAATATAGGTTCTGATTTTGAGCAAGATAGTTTGTTGTAGTTTTTCTATGCCAAGTGTGATATATATTAGATGCTTGATTTAAGCTAATTACCCTATACATAGAGTTTAGAAACCTATAAGTGGGTTTTAGAAACCTATAAGTGGTTTTGACTTTGTTGTGTTTGGGCTTGGGTATTTCTAGTACCATATGTATACACCTTTGCTGATTAAAAAAATTGTTAATGGTTAACATAGTTTAAGTTTATGCTGATAATAAATTTGAAAGAGTGAATTGGTCTCTAGTTGAATAAAGAGGTAACAAGTGAAAGTTGCAATTTAACTTTAGAAAATATTGAATCCTCAAGAGAGAAAAAATAAAACTTTTTCTTACCCCTAAGTTTCTAATAATGTACTAATGACTTACATTGAAGAAACATGAAAATTTATAGAACTTAATTGACACTGAAAAAGTAAATAAGCCTAAACTTGATTATGTGTTTGCATTCGATAATTCTGTGAACATAAAAGCATCAAAATAAATAAAACAAAATTATTTTTTATTAAAATGGACACAATATAGTCCAATAATTTCTTTTATCAAGTGTTGCTAGTACAACTTTTAAATTTTAAACTAAAGTTAAGTTGCTCCCATAAAAATTTGGTTTATAAGGCTTTAAAAGATTAATCCAATACAAACTCTTATAAGAAAGATAAGTTTGAGTACTACTTGGAACAAAATCTTCCACTCATGGCCATGAAAGGATAAAATGCTATTTCGTTTCTAAACAATGAGATGAAGAAATAATAGTGAAATTGATCCCTCTTGTCACTTAACGACAAAAATCATGCTCATAAGAACTATTTGTGAATTGCGATATTGAGTTTCTTGTTGAGCAAGAACATAATGTTTATTATCATAAAAAAAAAAAGAAAAAAAAAAACATAAGAAGTTTGGTTCCATCGACTAAGTACCTGATCTAAGAAATGAACACACTTACAATCCTATTTGTGATGATTTAAGCGTGATTAAGATATTTCATTAAGTTTTATTGCTTTAGAAATTCGGAATTGAATAACACCATAGATAAAATATTATTTATGTATTTTGTGGGAAATGAAGATTATATATGGGGAGTAACGCTAGAGGATCTAGACACAGCGTGATAATAAAACACAACTGGATTTACTAAAATACTTTCCGAATTCCAAGTCAACACAAAAGACAAAATATTTACTTTAGTTCTTACAAGAAAAAGAGATTTCACCAATGCATGCAACCTTGAGAATATGACATCTTTGTGCCATTGTGCGAAGGAATAGACATTCATGAAACTTCTTTTAATGGATGATAATGTTAAGAAAAGACACCACAAAATGATTTTATTGGGAGAAAAACCAGTGAAGAATTTATTTACTCTGATGGCTTAAAAATAATATTCACCAAAACTTTGCTCAACTCAAACAATTTATCCAAGGAGGTGATTTGCATCCATGGTGGCGCCAAGTAAAATGGCTACTTCTATGGCGTAATGTATGCCCTAAGAAAAATGTAAAGTATAACACGTTTTTTTAGTTAGCAGAGAGTCTATTTTATTATTTTTTTAATTTTATTTGGGAGAAACAGATGAAACCTTTTTAAGACTTTGGTTTTTTATTGTTATATTTATTTAGAAAGTCCCACGTATTTATAATTTTAATATTTTATTTGGGATAAGAATAATGATAAAGTAACTAATATATCCTAGAAAGTTGTGTAACAGGTTCAAGTGAAAATTAATTTGCAAACATTCTAAAAATATTTTAAAATTGAGAATTGAATTGAGATAGCTTTGGTGAGTTAATGGTTTAAATGACAACGCTGCTCACAGTTTTATAGATAATTTAAGAGCCAATAATTTTTTATAACTTATAACTAACTTATTTTAGTTTAATTTGCGTTAACTTTTGTACACAAGGATTATTACAAACAATAAAAGTAAAAGCTATGAAAGTATTTTCTAGAGAATCGTACCAATATATAGAAAAGATATGGTGGAATGAATTTTGGCCTGAAATTACACCATAAACTTGATCTAATTTATTCTTATTAACTAATTAAATTTTTTTTACTGTCTTTTAATTATTAAAAGAATAAAGTAAAGATCTTTTGTGGTGGACAGGTTGCACAAAATTTTAAACCTAGAATAATACAAATGACATAAATTTATGGCTAATTGATTTTTGGATACCCATCTAGTGTAAGGCTCTCGACTCAATTAGGAATGTAAGGCAAAGCTTTTCTAAAAAAATACATGAAAATTACATTAAAATGCATCTAAACTACATAAAAGTTTACCACTTATTTTTTTTTTTTTTGGCAAAAAAACGTTTACCAGTTGTACATGAATAAAAGTGACATATAGGTGAATAAAAATGAAAAAAAAAAAACAAAAAACTTATTGTATTGGGACTATCATATTCAATTGGAATTTGTAATCTTTATGACAAGTAGCTATCTCATGAAATAATTACGTAATAAAATTAATGTAATTAAATTTTGTGCTTAATTAATCTAAATAAATAAATAAATAAATTTGGGGTGTAGATAGCAAGAGTAGAATCCGAAGAGGAGAGAGTATAGCATAATTTACTGTGTTGGTTGGTGTCTCTTTTTCAGGAAAATGAACGCCAAATGTGGTTTCCGTCCCGCTGACATGATAGTGACATGAGTACGGTCACCACTCATAAAACCAAAACCCTCCCATCCCTCTCTTCCTTCTTCCCAATTAATTATTATTTCACATTTTCTTTTTAATATTCTAAATTTTATTTTTTTTAAATCAATAACTTTTACGTTTGTGACATTTTTCAAATGAAAAAGGCTCATATTTTTAGAGTTGTTTTGTTTTCTTACCATCTATTTGATTAAGTAAACACAAAGTTATCAACTTGTTTGATTAAAACTAAGTAAAGTCCAAATAAGCCTTTTAAGACCCCTTATTTTATTAAAGACAAATTTCTTTGACTTGGGCAAACTTATTGTAAATAATATTTTTTAAGTATTTAATTTAGTTGTATACTTAAAGTCTAAATTTGGGACCACTAATTAATATAAAATAGTCCGTATTGGTTGTTCATGTGATTGATTATACTTAAATTTACTTGAATGTTACTAAATGTAATAATAATAATTTTTTTCACAAATACAAAAAATTAAAGGGTTTTAAATTAGCATTAAGAGTTTTTAGAAAGTTTCAACAATAAATCAAATCAATTTTTATGTGGTTTTGGTTCCATAGTTGATCCATGGTTGTTTGGTTTTTCATTGGAAAGAAAAGGAATCAAGAATGATTTGAACAAAAGCTTATTTGTTAGAAGTTACAGCTTTTGTCCAATCTATTCCATACAGAAAATCAAATACGCCTTGAAGGATCCCTCTTCCAGCAGGTATGGTCCAAGAAAGCCATTCCAAATGTTCATTCCTTTTAAGAAAATCAAGCCAACTCTAGGTGTTCTCCTGTACTTCTAAGAAAGACAAAAGCATAAAACATAAAAAAAAAATGTATCATTTTTTTCCTGTAAAAAATAAAAGCATAGCCCTGTTGAATGTTTTCTTTTAACTGTTAGTTAAAATTAACTCATGCATCTTAACTTTTGAAAAATAGTTTCTGTAAGCATTAATAATTGGATAAGAGTTTATTTTGAGTAATGTTTCCCAAAACACTTGTACAGCAAGGAATTATAAAAAAAATTAAATAAAAAGTTTCTTTATGAGTTAAAATTAGTTTTATGAAATTAATTTATATAAAAAAATCTCATTAGTTTCTACGATAAACAACTTTTAACTTACATAAATATAAACTATTTTTCTTAAAAAATGAATTCTTTTGCTTTAAAAAGTACTCATAAAAGGGTTTATACAAACCAATCTTAAACTGATTTTACCGAAACTCAAATCATTTTACATTTTTAATTTCTCGTGGTACACGTCCTTATAAATAAATTTATCCATAAATAATTTCTAAAAGTCTAGCCAAAGAAATATTATTGCACACCCAGTTAAGTTATTTTTAATGGAGTTTTATATTACGACAAACATATAAATCATCTTCGATTGAAAGTGTTACAGAATATATACTTGTTTATTTATTGGTTTACTGTTTCATATTATTAAGCATTTTTCTTTTTGATGCATGATGAGGGATATCTCCCATGAGATTGTCTAGGGAGAAAAGATTCCTCTGAAAAGAAAAGAAAAACCCTAAAATTGAAGACTTGGTGTTCAAAATGAGAAGTGTTTGATAAATTGTAGATTGGGAAAACTTACACCTGAAGCTCCTCGAGATCTGACCAAATCTTGTTTGAGTTCTTCACATGAATTATTTTGAACATGTTTCGAGGGTCAGCTGCTCTGAACTTGGCCCTCCTTTGTCTACACCAATAATGCTTCTTGCTATCCATAATTGCTTTTCATCCTTTTCTCTTCTCACTTCTTCTACCTATCTCATCCCTTCTTCCTCTTCTCCTAATTCCAATCATCTATCATTCACATCTCTTACACTTCACACATAAATGGAGATTCTGTGTTGGATTTTTGTTGTATACACATTTTTAGTCTACTAATTGATCATTTCTTAAGAATCTCCTCTCACTGAATTTTATGTGGCTCTCAAAAAAATCTAAACAAGTGTGTGAGGTAGAATATCTAAATAGCTATAAATTTATATGGCATCTAACTAATTCTTTAAGGTTACTTAATCAACATCGAATCCTACCAAAGCAAACTTTCTTGTACCTGAAGTTTTTGTTGAAAAGCTTATCATGTACAACGAAACAATTCAGCTGGGATAGGTGGTTAGGGCACCATGTGCTTTGGTTTCAGAGAAAGAAAAACAGTTTGATTGCTATACTTACCAAAAAAGGCATGGAGATACTTACCAGATAGGTGATCAAATTTTATATTTATAAATAATTATTTTATAACACCTTGTAATAGTTAAATATAAAGACTATAATGAAGAACCACTATCTAAACTTCCTTTTGTTTTACTTATGGAGATGCTGCAATTATATGTTTTGAATTTTTTTAATTCGGTGTAGTTTAAGTTATTATTAAAATGTTATAAATTTAGAAAAAATTGTAATTGCCATCCACAAATAAGATTTTAAACTTTTAGTCAGGTATCCAACACTATATTCGAATGCATGTGTATGTTTAATATCTATTTATGAATCATTAGTTATTGTTAATGTAGAGATTTAAATCTAAGATAAAATATAAAATATATCGTTTTTTTTTTCTTTCTTTACCACGGAGTCGATGGAAAACATGTTGAGAGAGAGAGAGAGAATAATTAAGGGATAAACTTTCAATCACTTCCATTAACTGTGTCCGTTTTTATCTTATTCAAGCTATGAACAATTGAAAACGTGAATTCCAGAAATACCATAGACTTGAATCAACAAACCCTACAAGCACCATAAAGTCCATAATCCCCAGCCCCTCTCCAAAAACATGCTTCCTTCATTTGTGCCGGAATAGAATTGTTGTCACCTAATCCAGAACCACCACCATCTTCTCCAACCTCATCATTGTAGATAACAACATTAATGGAGATTCTCCTGGATGGACATGAAACCGCAAATTGTGAGAAGTAAAAACGAAATAACTGGAGTTTAAAATGAAACATTATCAACTAGAACTCAATTAACCATGCTTCATCTCATAATATAATGTATGTACATTTTTTAGAATCATGCATGAAGACAGCATACATGATTAAGTGTATTTATGATTATTTGACATAGAGACGGATAAAGATAAGAGAGAGAGGAGAAGTGAGGAGGATAAGGTTAAGTTATGGCTAATCCAGAAGAATGAGAAAGAGAATAATGATAATGATAAAATTTAGGAGGGTGAGGGAAGAGTGATGTCATGTCCTGTCGGAGAAGGAGGGCACGTAGGCAGCTCCCATAAATGCAGACAGATTAATTGGTCCGATGTTAAGTCCGTGTCTTAAGTTTTATTTTTATGGTTCCATTTCTGCTCCCAAATTCTTCAACCACATTCACTTCTCCTTCTTCCACTCCCACTCCTCCTTTTCCTCTACCTTTCCCACCAAACATATTCCCTTCTCTCTCATCTCTTCATTCTCCACTCAACTAATCACCCTTTTCTCTAATCTCTTCATTTTTTATTGTTATTATACCTTGCACTATTCTACATTCTTAATAATGTAACTTCTTTGCATTTTGCAACATCTTTAACAAAAAAGACACAAGGTGGGAAAAAGGGTACAGAAATGGGTTATGGTCAGTTAAAGTAAAAAGTAAATGTCTGAACAAGAATGGTACAGGTGTTAATTATGTAATGGCAAGTATTTGAAAGCCTTTTCTGAGTGAAACAGCTCTTTTCTTCAGACCGGTTATTCATGACCACATCCTCTGCAATCTCTTATCTTCAAACAACAATAATAACATTATTTTATTAAATCATTATTACCATTATTATATATTAAATATATTCATTAATTTAAATCCAATATAAATATATACACAAACACAATCTTACTTAGCTTAGTTGTTATTATTATCTTCCAATCTACCTATATTCTATCTTTTGGTGAAACTCAAAACTCCCTAGCCTCAACTCACATGTAGAGTAGTAGAATAGATCTTCAACTTTCTTCCTTGCTTACTTCAACTTCCACTCAATTCTAGAAACCCTAGCACAAACAACTCAATTTTGGTTCATAAAAAAAATATTTCTGGGGTTTTTTTCTTCTTCATTTTAGGGAGAGAAGGTGGACAGCGATATGGAATTCGACGAGCAAGAGGAGCAGGAGGAGGAAATGGGGATGCCGGAGCCGCCGGTGGCTAGTTACGACTCGCTTGGGAACTCGGCGGCGCGGTCCAAAGTTGGAGGCGAAGGACGGAAGGGCGCGTTCGGTGCCGCGTCGGTGAGGTACCGAGAATGCCAGAAGAACCACGCCGTGAGCTTCGGCGGCCACGCCGTTGACGGCTGCTGCGAGTTCATGCCGGCCGGAGAGGACGGCACTCTGGAGGCCGTGATTTGCGCCGCCTGCAACTGCCACCGGAATTTTCACCGCAAGGAGATCGACGGCGAGATGACCTCCTTCCACCACCGCGGGCAGCCGCCGCCGCCGCCGCAGCTTCACCACCACCACCAATTCTCCCCATACTACCACCACCGAGTCCCGCAGCACCCCGCCGCCGCTGGCTACCTCCACCACCACCTCGCTACGCCTCCAATGGCGCAGCACCGCCCTCTCGCCCTCCCGGCAGCCGCCTCCGGCGGCGGACTCAGCCGCGAAGACGAAGACATCTCGAATCCGAGCAGCAGCGGCGGCGGCGGAGGTGGCGGCGGCGGGGGATCCAGAAAACGGTTCCGAACGAAGTTCACGCAGGAACAGAAGGATAAGATGCTGGCATTCGCGGAACAACTAGGATGGAGAATCCAGAAGCACGACGAATCTGCGGTGGAACAGTTCTGTGCCGAGACCAATGTGGAGCGAAAAGTTCTCAAAGTTTGGATGCACAATAACAAGAACACTCTCGGTAAGAAACCCTAATTTCGGAATTATTGTTATAATAATATAATATATAATATTCTTTCTCTCGATCTTTCCGTTCGCTTTCAGAGAGAAAATTGTAATTTGAAATTTAATTAATGGAGATCAAGCTAGGGTTCTTCCTTTGGCTAATTGTAGTTTCAGTTTATTCCCGTGTCGGCGAAGAGTGCTTAAAGCGCATGATTAGGTTAACACGTACTGTTATTGTACATTAATTGCGAATTAATTCTCGGTGATTAGTTTGTCTGTAAAGAGATCGAGACCGAATAAAGACAAGGTAGCGAAGTTTATGGGAAAAAAGGACAGTGTTTGTGCATTGTATAATCATACGCGATAATGCTTAAGATTAGCAGAAGCGATAATTTAGGTTTAGTAAGACAAACTCCACGTGTAAGACATGCAAATGGAAATTTTGATCACTGACTAAGCTTGCTTTATTGATTAATTGATGGTTTATCATATCTTTCTGCATTTAATCACTTTGAGTGCTGCAGCGTTTAATTTGTTGTTTGCATTAACACCTAAAAGTCCCCACCAACCATTTTTGTTCCCGCATTGGACACATTTATTCAACCTGCGCTGCTGCAGGCTGAGAAATTGATAAATATGGAGAGAGATGAATGGTCATAAGCGAGTGACAGTGATTTGTTAGTGAAGTTGTTGTGAGGAAGGTATTAATTGGAGGGAGAGTTAGAGTTAGAGTTTGTTGTTGTAGTGTCTGGCATATTTGAGTGGGGAAGAAAAAAAAAAAAGGAAAAGGGTGGTAAATGAAATGGTGAGGGTTGAATGATTCAATCCCATTCTGGTATATGTTTTGTTAGTGCGGTGTGAAAAGCGAGAAAGTAAGGAGAGAAGAAAATAAACTATAGGAGAGGAGTGGGTGGGTATTCACGCGGCAAAATCGTACAGTGTTAGCCTGTCGGGTCATGCACAGATTCCAGACTTGCAGAACAGAAGTGCAGAAACCTCCTTCACCCACCCTACCCCTTTTCAGATCATCATTACCCTCATACCATCTTAAATTTAAATATTATTATTTTTTTCTTTTTTCTTTTAGAATTCTCTATTATTATAATCTTACTTTCTCTTTTTTTATTATATTTTTCTGTGAATACAACTGTTATCGATTACGTTCCGGACATTGTTTCAGCAACCATTGCAAATAATGAAATTAAACCTACAAAAACTGAAATATATTTACGATTATATTATTCACATGCTTTACCATAGCATCATTTTTATTTGTCTCTAATCTTGCATGCATGAATTATTTTAACTCACTGTTCTATACGGATGTTTCTTGTTCTTTACTGGCTATATATACCATAATTATCCACCTAGGGGTCAAATGTTATTTTATGTTTAGTTGAATAGTTTTTGTTTTTTACTTAATCATGTTTTTAGTATCTGAAAAATAAGCGGATTTTGATTTTCGTTTTTGAATTTTCTATTTTTATTACCTCTAAAATTTTAAATCAATATATTTAATCTTTAGTGTTATATGATACTAGTTAATTTTTTTATGAAATAAAAGGTCAAGTAATTATTCCAAGTAATATATACTAATGTTTTGATATAACGTGAGCATATGACTTCTAACAAAACTCTTAAGATTTGTAAAATAAATATTATTTATCTATTTTAAAATAAATACACATAAGTAAAAATATATAGCGATTTAAAATTATGAAAGGATGAAGTAAAAAAATATTTTGCAGGAATTACATTTTTTTAATTTTACATCAGCTAAAAGTATATTTAAGATTTTCTTTTATAAGTATTGTTATAATTCCATTTATCATATTTCAATTATCAGAAGCGCTTTTTTGTTTATGAGAAAAATATTAGACTATACTTTTGTATTTAACTTTTGGAGAAAATTGTAATTGCTCTAATTTTTAAATATATACTACCTGTTATTTTTACTTAAAGAAATTACAAATGGATTTGATTATTGTCTGTCGGCTTCTAACAAAATAAATATACTTCTGTATTTTATAATTTACTGTTTATGTTTTAAGTTATAGTGGAATATTATAAAAAGAATTAACTATTTCTACGCTAAATTGATTTAATTTGATTCTATTCTGTGACTAATTTTCAAAATCTCATTGGTTTCATTTGTCTCATTTTTCCCTTCAAAATTTAGCTGAACAAACTACTGATGCTTATTACTATTCTACTGTCTGAGTGATGATTATTCATTTTGAGCAACGAATGAAGTTGGCTTTTATGAATTCCTAGCTCTTGAATTATCGAATTAGTTTCTCATGGTCAGTTTGTTAACTATCAACTTTAAATAAGACTTCAAAAATTGTAATTAAAACAAAAATGAAGCTTCTATTTCACATGCATTTGAGTGCTTAAGGTTGGTGTAATGCAGATTAAATTCGACAGAGGATCAATTATATAGACAGTTACATCTAAATTATATAAATCACAGAATGAAAAATAGAACGACCTTTATCTTCAATTAATTTAAATACATTACAAAGTATTTATGTATAATCTAGCGAGGTTTCGCAACAGTTTCCTGAATTTTAAATAAAACATTATTAAGTTTGAAAGAACAAAATCAACCTTCCTGTTGAGACCCGTCATGGATATGGGAGTTTGATTTCTATTTTTTGCTATGGTCCCCTTAGTTATGGATATGTACTAAACATTAATTACTGGTGATCTCCTTATAAATACTCCAACTAGGTCAATACAATGGACTTTAATTACTGTGAATTTAATTCAGTACGTAGTAGTATCATTACTGGAGTACTAGAGTGACAGGACTAAGAAATATTGTCTCAAGTGAGAAAAAAAATTGAATATTCAAATAGAATTTGTGAAGCTTTAGTGAGTTTCAGTAACCATCAAGAATCCTTATTTTTAAATTTTGGGTAACATCAATTTCCTTATATAGTTTTAAATTAATTTTAACTAAAGATTGTATGTTAAAATTTGCGTTACAATGAATGAAATTGATTATGTATTTATTATATAATAAATACTTAAATATATGAAAGAAAAGTTTAGCCGCGTGAAATTCAATAATAAACTAAAACACTGTGGTTAACTTAGGTCTAAATAAATTAATACAGAAAGAGTATTAATATTTTTATAACATTGTTTTTTCATAAGCAAGGATAGAGAAAGTGAATCAGAGTAGAAAGTTTATGGTTGAGCTTCAAAAGAAGGAAAAAATAGAAAGGCTATTCTGTTCATGCTTCTAAATAATAGACCATATTATATTATGAAGACTAACAAATATTTAATATGAAAATATTAAACTACAAAGTTCATACGATATTATACTATTATTTATTGTTATCATCATCATCATATTAGTTATTTATGTCACGTGTGTATTTATGTGAAATTGCCATAAAATAACCTCAATTACTCGTAAACGAATAAAGATCTGCTACCAAAATTTGTTTTTTTACCAAACAATTCTTCATGCTTTCACCTATTTCGTAATGTAGGGTTCATAACAATTGTTCATGAAATTATACATGATCAACTGCAACGGACGTCGTAACTTGAGAGCGTTTAGGTTTAGAACACATGCATGGACTTAATAGCAAAAGATAAATCAAAATATTTGAGGAGATATATCTGATTTATGTATTTATATTTTGCCATGATTGCAATTTTGTTATTGGGGTTTGGAGCTATGAATAGGTGTCCTGAAAGTTGAAAGCATGTCGTGGAATGGCTTACAGATGAAGAATAGAAGAAGGTGGTCATAACTTCACTTTCTCTTTCTCTGATTCCATTTGATCATTTTTGGGCTGAATGGATCAAAGAACAGTGTTAGTAGCAGAGTAGTACCATCACTGTTCCACGGAGTTGTTGTAATTGTAGGGTTAGTAGTAATAGTAGTAGTACACTACTACACTACACGACACGGTCAAATCAAAACTTAGGTTAGGTTGCCACTTGCAACATCGTCCACACGTTAATATGCATCTTCATGTGTATTAGTTACGACCGACATGACGTTGAACCTTCTGCTGCATTTATGTTTCCAACTATTCATTCCTAAGGAATTACCATTTGTTGGAACTTGTTTAGATGAAAAAGTTCTGTATTTAGCAATTTTTTTTTAAAGTGGATATCGCTTCAAAGAATTATTTAGAACTTTTTAAATAGACAAATTATTATTTCTGTAGTAATAATAATTGTATGATATATTATTGATCATAAAAATATAAATTTATATTACTAAAACCTGAAAATAATACACTAGTCTTTCTTAGTGATTTTTTTTACGAATGTCATGCTCCTATAGAGAGCCTATTTAAAAATGAATGAAAATTGCCTTTAATTTCTTTAGGACTTTTCTCTTCATATCCTATTCCAGTTTTATCATGATCATTCTTGGAATTTCTTATCAGAAGGCCCAAGCATTTACCACTTATATTTGATTGGGATAATATTATTCTAAAAACATCGTTTTGAGACAATAGACGGTATATGGTCTTATAATCTTTTGTTTCCAAAGACTTTTTCATAACTTTCTTTTAATAAAAGCATCTCAAATTTTTAGGTTTTCAAGGTCCGTGTTTTGACAATTAAGGTTCTATCTCATATCTTTGTTTTCCTCACACAATTCTGTTAGCTTTCACAAGTTTAACATTTTTAAGAGAATAATTATTAGACGATGCATTCCTTTTCTTTAGAACTTGAATTTCTTTATAGGGTTATTTTAAATTCATTTTCGTAGCTTTAATAGTTACTCTTAATGTATTTGAAATAACTTCATCATATGTTAATTAAACTGAGTGTAAATCAAAGAAGTCTATCTCTTTATCAAACTCTTCTGATGCTAAACTACTCTTCTGATGCTAAATTATTGATGGTATCGGCCATAAGGTATATATAAGTCTTTTTGTATTTCAATTTTGAATGCGATAATTTTAAATCTTTTCAGGTTGACACTAAACCTTTTTTCTTGTAAAACTTCTTTTTTTTCTTTATTCTCTTGATCAAGACATTCAACTCTAAAATATTCAGGCTTTTTACAATTGTAAGAGAAATCTTTTCTTGTAATCATTATTCTTGTTCGGTTTGAACTTCTTGTTCTTATAGTTATTAGACTCGTCTGACCTATCGTTTGCAACTTTATATGCTTTTGTGGAGATTTCTTGCTTTATTTTTCAAACCGTCTTGAGCACAAGATTCTTTCCTTTTCTCTTTTGGATGTCTCCTTATATGTTCTCAAAGTCGTCTCTTATACCTTTCATATAAGCGTAAAGATACATAGAACTTTATCATTCACTTCACATCGGTTGATCATACTTCCAAGAGATCTCAAATTGTTAAGAATCAACTACAGTCTCGTGATCATGGATTGGATGGTCAAATTCTCCTCCATATTAAACATCTAGTATTGAGGTCTTAGCAGCATCAATTTGTTTCTCTTAACTTATTTTGAACCTTCATGGGATAAAGCCAGAGTATCCCACATCTCCTTCCCACTAATCATAAAATGTACTGTGGAAAATTCTTTCTCAAATAAAACACATAACAAGATGTGTCTAGCCTTGACATTCAACTCATATATCTATCTTCGATCCTCGTTCTAAGATTCACGTGGAAATAACTTTCCATTGACATCAAGCAAAGTAGGTATGTCATTCTCCACAACGCCTAGGAAGTATATGATGTTGTATTTAAAAAAAGTTATCATCTTGAGTTTCTAATAATTATATTTTTCTACCTTAAATAAGGGTGGATAGTTAAAAACTTGTCCATATACTCCATCTCGTTCTCTAATTCTGTTAAGAACTAACTCCAGAGATTAGCTCTGATACTAACTATTGGAGTAGTTGGGTCTAAAAAGGGGTTAAATAAAGTCTAGACTCTTCTTGTAAAGAACTAGATTAAACCATCTAGCGAACTAACAAAACAAATAACACAAAAAAAAAATTATAATAATATCAATTGATCAACAAACTAAGTACACAAATCATTCCTGGTTATACCTAGTTAATCACCCCCAACATTAAGAACTTTATGAAGAAAACAACACTCTCAAAGAGTGCACAATTCAAGCTCACTGGATATACTTCACAATGTGAAAAATTACAAAGGTTATTGCTTACCTATAAAGAACACTATATGATTATTATATAAAAAGAATTATATATTACATATGTACGCTTCATCTTTAACTGGAACTCTTTATATAGGCTTGGAATATGATTGTTATAACTTTAATTTAGCTAGCACTTGATCTTTGTTGATCTTCAACAAGAATCTTTATCTTTATTAGCTTAGACGTTTGATAAGAAAAGTTCTAATTTAGATATTCCAAGTGCATTTGCTTGCTTCTGATCTACTTATAGAAATAATTCAAACAATATTTGTAAATATAACAGTTAATCATAATTAATCATAAATGCTTAGATATGTTTGTTTCTTTAGGTAGATGATTATAAGATTGTTTATCTATCGTAAAACATTTTAAAACATGCATATTATAGACATTGAGAATAAATATTTAAACGCTTAATGTTTGTCTAAAATTCATTTGATTGTTCTGTCTTGTTTATAACTTAAATATGAGCAAAGAACTCATATGATCTATTAGACCATCTATTGTAGACATATTATACTCATTGGGTGGTCTAATGTGTCCTTTAGTTGTCACAAAGAATGTGTTAGAATGTTCAAATAATGTATTCACATTCAAGTATATAAGACACTTTAAAATGTTTGTTATCATTAAAAATTAATCTACTAGTACTAGACTATTTAGGCAGTTTATATAATTAGAATGTCTAGGGTGTCAGCATATTAAAGGTTATTAGTGTTTTCTTTTTTACCTTTGCCACATTCAGGAAATTTGTTTTCTAGTTTTGTACTAGTCATTTTTGAGGTATGTGCTTTGAGTTATTCAATGCCACATCTTTAACCATTTAGGATTTTAATCAAGATATCGAGAAAGACTCCATCCTCAATATTTGACCATTGTGTATATTCTCTCAAAATTTTGTTGCATGGAGCTTTCATATTTCATTGATATCTCATGCCAAATTACAAATTACACAATCATTTATAGAATATATTTCAAAATAAGAATTATTAAAAAGGACAATTGCATAATTCAAAACATAATATGTAATCCAAATAAGTAAACATTATAAAGAAAAAACAAATTGACATCAAACCTATATATTGATATATGTATCAATCCAATCATTCAACATTTGTGTTGCTAAGTTTTTTCTGGAAGTATACCAAGATTTAAAGATTCACTGTGCTCAATCGCTCAATTGTATTTATAGGATGATACTATATCAAATTTTCAATGTGTACTTGTGGTTCTGATTATGCATTGAATAACTCTTCCATTGAGTAAGTGAACATTTTTCTTCTAATAAAATTGTGTAAAAGGTAATAAAGAATTGTAATATAATTTTTAATATTCATTAGTAAAATAATATGCTTCTAAAAAATCTCAAAGCATTTTTTAACAATGTAAAGGTTCTCATTATTACATTTATCACATTTCTTGTCATAAAAATTTCTCATGTTAACAAATTTACCCTTATATAATGGTTTATACCAGAGTATCGATTATCTTTGTATGAAGCAAGTAATTTCTACACAATCTATTTACCAAATATCCACAAAATAATATTCTATAATGACATATAAGAGGCAATTAAAAGTATTATTAATCCATATTTTGTAGTATATTTTATTCATAATGTAATAATTTTATCTAGTGCAGCTTTTAACCCATTCCTCTTGTAATATCTTTGAATCTAATATTGATCCTTCCCATCCAAATAACACGTAAAAAATTTAAATCTTTAGAACAAGCACCCTAGGTGGATATATCTCCTTTTTCTATTATGATATTAATTTTGATTAATTGTTTACGTATTAACTTGGATATCTGTTTGATCCAAAACCCCAAGACAACTTTATAAACACATTCCGTGTAGGTGGAGAGAATTTTAGGAAAATAAATACAACATAATTACAGTTTCCAAAATAATTTTTAAAATATAATAGGATAACATCTTATCTCAAAACATTTTTATTTTTCATCTAAGCAATCTTTCAAGATAGATTTCCGAACATTAAAAATAATATCTTGTAATCATAAGACACTATTTAATACTAAATCAAATATCTATAAATTGTTTCTCCATATCACTTAAAAATATACTTAGTAACACATTTATGAAGATGATATGCATAGCTGTAAGAGCATAGTCACTTCCTCCTCAATACTTAATTCAATACTCTCTTAATTTACAATCATTATGAAATAAAATACATGATAAATGGACCTATGTCCATGTGAAGTTTATCAACACATGTAACATGTAACACCATCACCATTAATCAACTTTCTTGAAGTCCTCCTCTTAAACATTCATCGTTCATAAGTTGTTGTCACATTGTAATTTTCATAATACTATATTGCAATTTAACTCATTGCCATTAAAAACAAAAACAATCTCTATAAAATTTCTTCAAATAGTAAACCCTCTTTGTTATACCCTAAACCCTCTCAATTAGTAATTTTACCTTCTAAGAGGAAAGATTGTTCAATACAAAGCAAATTACAATCCAATAGAATTTGGGTATCGATGAAGCATAATATGCAAAATGAAGTGCAAACCCTTTTTCTTGGTAGAGTAGACTTGGTGTGAGATTTTGGTGTGAAGTTCCTGTAAGTATGGTTGTTGTTATGGAGACAGGGTTGCTGGGTTGATGAGTAACGAGCTCAGATATGGGCCATTCTGGGCCCTATTCTGAACAAAATGTTAATTATCACTATAGTACACAACATGGGCCTCAAAAAGGTTTGATCCTATCCTATTCTGATCAACCGTTAGGCCCACTATGTCAGTATCATTAAATAAATCTCCTCATGGGCCAGCCTTCTTCTGAAAAAGTAGGGACCATGAAAGCAAGCCTTCACTAAACCTTTTGGGTGTAGAGAATAAAAAACTTTTCCTTCATTGTCTCCCTCAAGGATACAACTAACCCTCTTACCTAACATGGAATTAAAAAAATGGTTAGTTATTGAATTATTCCATTATAAATGCATATTACAAATTTTTTTAATGTATTTGATATTACAACTTTCTCACTTTTTTTTTTTCCTAATATGCTTCAATTTAACCAAAGATGAAATGAGATAAGAGAATCCCAGAAACTAATAAAATAAAAATGTGTGGTTGGGTTCTTTTGCTCCCATTCATTAACCAGAGAATGACATTCACAGATCCTTTACCCAAATCATTTATTGATATCCATCATACTCAAAATTGTTTCTTATTTTCCTTTTCATTATCAGGTCTATTTAGTTTGTGTGCGTGCCTGTTAAGCAACAATGAATAATAATAATAAATTTGATTTTCTTTTAATATGTATGAAGTGTTGTCACTTTAATTGTTAAGAGAACGAGAAATTTGATTTTGGAGTTTATTTTACTGGATTTTATTTTTTTAATTTTAAAAATATGGTATTCAATCAACATTTTTAATTATTAAAAAAAATATAGTATTCAACCAAGACTATTAGAAATTATTTTAGAAGACAAAAAAATATATCTGTATTCAATTGAGATTTTAAAAGACTATAAAAATTTAAATTATTACTTTGATTGGATTTCTAAGGATTTTGTGTGACTATTATTTGGATGTATAAATATCATTCTCATTAATCAGAGTAATCTAAATAGGTGAGACTTTTATACTCTTCTCAATCTCAACAGTAACAGCAATAAAAATTCCCTCTTCCAATTTTCAAATGTTTTTTTTCCTCATAATTGCTTTCTATTACTATTTTAGATTATTGCTTTATGAATTGTTGTTATTGTTATTATTATTATTATATGGGTTTAGGGTTTTAGGGATTTAGAGATTTTTTTTTTCAGCTATGTAATATTATTTAAGGTTTAGGGATTTCATGTCTTACTAGATTTTTGAACATTTTCTTCCACGATAAGCATTATCATGGTTATTTTCAGAAAACATAGTTTAAACTCAATAATGGCCAACAAGTTAAAAATGTACCTATACATAAGTTTGTGAAAAACGGAAAAAAATTAAAAAAAAATAAAATAAATGAGAACACAATAAAGTTTATTTTTCATAAAATATTGATACAATATTTACATAAACATTACCACTTAATAACAATTTGTACTTAAATAGTAATATAAATTATAAGCATTAGTTCAACTTGTATTTATTATCTACTTTACTTCATTCTAATTGTTGTAATCTATGTCCAACGTTTTTAAAAATTAAAAAATTACATTATTGTTTTTATCGTAAAGTTCATTATTAATATTAATAACTATACACTTCATAATATTATATTATTATATAAATAGATCAATTTGTTAAATTTAACCAACTTCACAAAAAAACATAAAGCCTGGTCTTTGTTTAAAGAAAATATAAATTTTCCCTTTTAAAAAAAATATGATTAACTGTAAAGATCGGGGTTTATATTTTTAAAGAAATGTACTAAGATTTCAGAAAAACTTAATTGTTCATGTGATGGGTATGAAAACTCGTTTCAAGATTACTATAAATAATTATATATCCACAAGTGTCAACACATACCATAGATACTTTTAAAAATATTATAAAATAAAAATTTAATATCTTTTTATAATTGTAAATATTAGAAAACAAAAAATAGAATTTAATTGTGTTTTTAAAACATTTTCAAATCTACATTAGTTTAGAGTTTATAATAATAATATAACTGTTGACTTGTGTTAAGATGATATGAAAGACATCCTATGACGTTAGAGTGAAAATTTTAATTACATAAGTAGAAAAGTAATTCTGAAAGTTAGATAAGACAATAAAAAAGTTTATAAAAAGAGAAGATGGAACAGGTACATTTTATATTATTTTATCACGAGTTTAAATTACAGATTTTAACTAAAATTAATATTACTGATTACATCACAAATATTTTTTATTTATCATTTTTAAGTTAATCTATACAAGAATTTTTTTTTTCACCAACAAGTCACTCATGCACAAAAGTATTTATAAATAAAAGATCTTAACACACCTAGACTTTGAGTTTTACATCTTTAAAGATAAATATAAATGATTGACTTACTAAAATCTAAGAACTCTTTGAATATAGAAAATGATAGAGTTATTTACAGAGAAATAATTATCTTAGATTACTAAATAAAGTATATTGCAACTTCTTTATCAGAATGGATTTATGATATGTTTTATGTGTATGTTTATCTTTTTCTTCTTCACCTTTTATACTTATATAGAGACTTTAACATAGTAGTTATATGAGTGACTTCTTAATATTATCTTGTATTTTGCATTAGATGCAATTGATAAAGCTTTAATGAGAGAGTTTAATGTTATTCACAAACTATCATCCTTTTATGATAATTCATTATCTTTATCGTACTTCAACATACTTTGCTTTCCTTTTCACAATTGTCACTTCATTGTAGGGGAGAAAGTAGGTGGCTCAGAGTTGTAGGTAGTCTAAATAGTTGATGCACTTTGACTTCGGTGAAAATTTTTGTGGATATGTTTTTTTTTTTCTATTCAAATGCATGTAATATTTCGAAATAGGGACATTCGATGTGTTTGCATGAATAAGAATATCACATCATAATAAAATCAATGCTTGGAGTCAAGAGCAAGAAAATTTTAACACACTACAAAATTTTTTTATTTAAGTATAGATTATTCATACATATTATTATTTATAGATAAATTTATTATTATATACAGATTTATTATCTATAAATTTTACATACAAATTTATTACATACAGATTTTGTATACAGATTTATTATTTATGAATTTAAATCTATATATAATTACATATAAATCAAAATCTATATAAAATTATTTACGGAGTTTACATCCGGATTTATTATTTACAAAGTTTATATATAGATTTATTATATATAAATTTTTCATACGAATTTTACATACAGATTCATAAATAGTAAATAATATATTATAATAATAGATATTTAATAATAATAATTCTAATAATAAATAATTTTTAAAAATATATTTTGTACTTATATACGAATTTAATTCGTAAGTAAAATCTATATATATTATTACATACTTATAGATTTTTGTCCATATATAATAATTTTGAATTACATATTGATTTTATTCATTATATATAGATTTTTGTTATTAGTAAATGTAATTTTTCTTATAGTGACATCGATTTTAGATATGTAAATGTTGTATGGAAGGATATTAAACTAAATTAATAAGTTTTTATAATTTACATGAGTTTTATACTTTTTAATCCTAGTGCTTTATTTGTTATATTTCTCATTTGGCTATGGTATATGGTAGTTGTTTTGAAATTTTCGTAAGTTCAATTTGCTTTTGTTGGAGATAGTGAATTATTGAGCACATATCTCTCTTTCACAGATACTTTATTTTCTATATGTAGATTTAACATTTTGCCTAGCTGTGTGACAGATAATATTTTCAATAATGGAATAGTATCTAATATGGAATATTGTTTATATTTTGGATTATTTACCGTAATATCAGCAACCTGTCCCACTAAAATGAATTTTTATTAACATAATTAATTTTGCATTATAAGATAATATGTAAATAAATATTTTAATCGTATACCCTAAATCTTAAATCTTTAAGATATATGCATGAGCCTTGAAATTTTTCTAAACCTATAAAATCCTTTCAAATCTTATGATTCATATTTCTATGAATATTTTAAAATTCAAATTACAAAATGTTAATTATAAAATCCCTTTAAAAAATCATTATATTATTACAAAACATTATTATATGCTACTTAAAAATTATAGATAACAAAGACAATCCTTTTATTTAGTTATTACTCGACTTGTTAGCTGTTAAGAACTAAGATGATACAAGATGATCTAATAAAGTAGCTGAAAAATCTTGACTTAATTTATTAATTTGATATTTCTTTTAAATGTATTTTTTTTAAATTGTTTTATATATATATATATATATATATATATATATATATATTTAATTATATAATATTTTTTAAGATTTAAATAGATGAATTATTATTTATAATTGGATAAATTAAAATAATTATGTTTTATATTAAATTACTTAATTAAAAATAATAATTGAAATTTAATTTGTAAGTATTACTAATTTAAATTATAATACTATTATATATTTGCATAACAATATAATATAAAAAATAATATTTTAAATTATTTTTATTTATCTTTTAATTTAGAAAAATGAGATAGTGAGTAGTGTATCATATCACATCTTTGACCCATCAGTTAGGCAAGCGGCGGGTTGATGGGTAAAAACACTAGCATGATCAACCAAATTTTGAAGAACTACCAGATTCAGATCTATTTTATCACTTTATTAAAAATTGATAAATATATTAAATAATAAACTAAAATGTATAAAACTAATTCATAATCATTAAAAACTTTTATAGTAATCTAATACCATAAAATATAAAGAAATGACATATTTTACCAAGTCACCAAATAGAACATAGATTAACTAATCAATGGTTAAATATTTACAGCCACAAAAAATTAAACATCATGAGTTAAATTTTAATTAAAACATTTAATTATATTCTTTTACAAAATAAGAAACATATCTTGTTAAAGGTTTGAACCGATTACGAAGCAAAAATTTAAGTTGAAATTATAATTTATTTATTATTTATTATTATAATATATTAAAATTATATTGTAATTTGGTTTGGTTCAAGCAGAAAATCCAAACTGCAAAGCAAACCAAATTGTTAAATTCTTAGAAAAGAAATCAAAACAATACAAAAACTTTTCAATTAAAAATTATCGATTATTTAGATAGTTTGGTTCTAGCATTCTTAGTTCAAAGTCACTTTGTCTGGAATAATTTTTATTTAGATTTACATACTTTTTTTATGAAGATTGTTTTAAAGAATGAAATAGAAAAAAAAATGTCAAATTACATAAAAACAAAAATAGTATAAAAATTATAGAACTAATTGTAAATATTAAATTTTGTCATTATAGGAGAAATCGTAGTAAAACTACTCTCCTTTAACTCGAGCCTATTTAATTTCATTAATATAACTATTAAATGAATTTTTTTAATATAATATACTACCTATAGTTGAATCTCACACTAAAATTATGTGTAAAATAGGTTTATAACTATATATTACATATACATTGACATTTTTTTATGTCATAAAAGTTATATTTTTTGTAACATGGTTGATCAAATATACAGTTATTTTTTAAAAGAATAAAATTTTTTAATCTTTCATTTAATAAATTTAATTTAACTCATAATATATTTCAAAATATAGATAGTTTTAAACAAGACTATATATATATATATATATATATATATATATATATATATATATATATATATATATATAT
>Ga0209489_102154_pt1 | contig 40349 bp, 27 predicted proteins | sample SiratrowhiteBW_FD_187527 | JGI IMG/M metagenome (GOLD analysis project Ga0209489, IMG submission 187527) | Root nodule microbial communities of legume samples collected from California, USA - Siratro white BW (SPAdes) (version 2) | ecosystem: Host-associated > Plants > Roots > Nodule | place...
TTTTGTTTTTTTGTTTTTGTTTTTTTTTTTTTTTGGGATTTTTTGTTTGGAGGAGTTTGGGTTTAGTAATTTGGAATTTTTGTTATGAGGAATTGGTTTATGGAATTTGAAGGATTTTTTAGAATGATTTTATGGATTTGGGGGATTTTTAGGAGAATTTTGGAATTGGGTTTTGCGACTTCTCTGGATTTTGGGTTTTTATTTTTGGTTTTTGGATTGCTATTTGATTCTGAACCAATGTTTGTTGCTTGTTTTTCTGGGTTGAGGCTTTATTTATGATATGGCTGGGATGAGAACGTGCCTTAGGTAGTAGTCTCGAAGAAGGTATAATTTACGCTTTATCTACCATTCAATTTCATTCTAAAAATTAATATGCAAATTAACTAACATCCAACATTGGCATTAACATATATCAAACGTTGAAAGAACAATCACATAACAAACATAGACACATAGCGGAGTAAACATTACACATTCATACACGAGGTAGAGAAGATTTCAATTTCACACTTACCTGTTGAAGACCTTTCTTTCAATTTGCTTCTTCTTCTTTTCTATGTATTTGTTTCTCCAATATTCCCTTCTCCTGTAATTGAGACTATGTAATTCAATGTCTTTCTTTTTGTTTTAAGCGTAATTTTTTTTATACCATAACTGTTTCTGTGTTCTTTTTTTTTTTAATGAAGTATGTAATTAGAATGGAGAATCCGTGACAATGAGGCGGAGTGTGTAATAGTGGGGTAGAGTGTGATGAATGTTAAGGTTGAGAGAAGTTTTGGTAGAGAAGTTAACATGAGAGTGGGGAGTTTACGTTCCACACAGAATTTCCCCCCTGTTTTTTAATTAATATTTTTATCTTTTTTTATTATTATTTTTATTATTACAGAAGAAACTTTTCATTTACACTTTTATTTTTATTTTAATATTAGACACATTTTTTAAATTTTATTTATTTGCTTACCTAGATGAAATCAAGTGTTGATAGCTGCCCCTCTTTACTTAGGTTTTACTGGATAATATGAAAGTTTTAGAGTAAAAGATGAGTAAAGACAGAAACATTGATTTCGTCCTGGTTTCACAAAGTTAAAAGAAAAATGAGATTTGGTGAAAGTGAGGTCGAGATCTTGGCCATCCAGAGAGTGTCACACACCGTCACGTGCTAAAGTGAAAGTGAGGACGAGACCTTGGCCATGTCGAGAGGGTCACACACCGTCACACGCTTAAAAGTAAATTGTAAAAAAGTAAAGTACGAAGATTCAATTTTGAGACCTTTCTCCAACACCAGCTAAAAAATAAATTTTATGGAAACATGACTTTGAAACTTTTCTCTAGAAGTGCAGAAAAGTAAAGTGTGAAGATTCAAATTTGAGTCCTTTCTCACACACAAGGTAGACTTTGAGTCACCTTTCTTTCATTAGAAATTCAACTTTAAGCCCTTTCTCTAATAGGGATTCGACTTTGAATCCTTTCTCTGATAGGGATTCGACGTTGAGTCCTTTCCCTGACATGACTTTGAGTCATGCTTCTTCAAAAAGGGAGACTTTGAGTCACCCATCTCTTTTCAATTTTTTCTTCCACATAGAGGTAGACTTTGAGTCACTCATTCAAAAGGTCGACTTTGAGTTGCCTATCTTCTCTTTCAATCGTGAGATCTAGATCTTGTATCGAGTGAACCACAGTATCTTCACTGGAGACATTGCATTGAAAGGGTCTTTTCTTTGGAGAATTCAACTCTGGTGATTTTTTATCAACATTTTAATGAAAATACATATATGAATGCATAAAAACTTTGAGTTTCTGATTGTTTTCATGTATTCATATGAATACATGAAACTTTGAGTTTTTGATTGCTTGAATGTATGCATGTGTGAATGTATGAAACTTTGAGTTTTTGGTTACTTGAATGTATGCATGTGTGAATGCATGAAACTTTGAGTTTCTAATTGCTTGAATGTATGCATGTGCGAATGCATGAAACTTTGAGTTATGCATATATGGATGCATGAAAGTCTGGAAAATACATATATTAATGCGTGACTCTAAAAAAATATGTCAATTTTATATGAAGAAGAACATAAATGAAATTCTACACACAGAAGATCATGTTGTTTATTTTTCTTTTCTTTTTTTTGCATTTTTCTATCATAAATCAATTTTTTAGCAATCATTGAATTCATTGAATTTAAAAAGTTTTTTTTTAATTTGATTTTTATTTTGATTTTGAAACAATGATGACAAATCTTAAAGTTTGACAAATGAAATTAAGATATCATTGACTCCACCGTTCGTCACATTTTGTTGCACATATACTTAAATCGGTAGATAAACAACAAATATGGGAGACGAGGTTTCATGGTAAACTGAGGAAAGTCTAAATGACATTACCTCAAACTGCACATGGCAGTGCCCCAACCTTGATGTATGGGGATTGAATTCAAAAGGAAGGGTGCAACTTTATTTTGACAATTTCTCTCAATCTCCTGAGAATATGATATAGACATCAGAAACATGCAAACGAAGTTGCCCCAGTTTCGAAGAATGAAAATTTTAGTTCAAAGGGATGGCTTAGATTACTAAGTTAGATGAACAATAGAAAAAAAATGGATTTGGTGTGAAATTGGGATAATGCAACTTATATGGAGAAAGTTGCAACTAAAAATAAACAAATACGGATTTGACCGAATAGGGATTGCCCCAATTTTTTTTTCAAATATGGGTAAAAATTAAACCGAAGGATGGTTCGGTCTTGAATATAGAAAAAAAATATGAAGTACACAAATGAGGAATGATTGCCCCAGTGTTAGTGTTTCTCTGACACTATTCTTTCTTATTCAGTTGGCAGAATTGTATCATCCTTTCTATGAAAGACATTCTGATTTTTTTCTTCTTTTTTTTTCTCTTGTTTTTTGACTCGTATCGAAAGTCATATCCCTTTGTTGCAGGGTTATTCTTTATGACAATCATTTTCCAATTAATAAAGACTATATGTGGCTTGCAACGTGAGCAGGGTTTAAAGGGTTTTGAAAGAATAGGGTATAAAGGCTCAAAAATTGTTTGTAGCTTTTTATTATATTTTTTTTTTCGGATCATCAACCTAGTGTTGTGAAAAACAGCTCAAACTTTGCTTTAAGCTTCTAGTCATCATTTATTCTTTTTGTTTTTTACTTTCTTCATTCTAATAACTTTCTTTGTTTATGAATCATCATCCTTTGGCATTGATGACATACCTTTTTCTTTTTTGAATTTTTTTTTTCTTTTTCTTGAGAGCTTTTGATGAACTTTTTCTTTGATAAATCTCCTCTCGAGAAGCTTTTGACATGTACCTTGAACTGAATTTCAGACATGCTAATGATCCTTGTTTAGGATATTCTCGGTAGGAATTTTTTTATTTTTCAGGCCCAAAGAGGGTACAATGGAAAATTTTATTGATATTTTGGGATGAAGAAACATGGTCATATATCACTTTGAGTCCTGATTGCTTGATTTTCAGAGTGATTAACTCTTGCAACATATGTCAACGACTTCTAACACTTGTCATTTTTTTTTCTTTTTTCTCTCTTTTTTCGTCTTATCCTTTTGCTTAGACTACCCTTTGCGGGTTTTCAATCTAACAAACTTTTATTTTCTATTTTTTCAAATGCATCTAGAAAAAGGAACTTGAAATTAAGATTAGCCATGTGAAAGATCCAACTACCCCAATGTGATGGTTTACTCTTGATTTTGATGAGCGACACTACAGGTTATTGAGACAAATACTTTCTCTTTGGGCTGGATGAAGGAAGGCTCAAAAGGGTTTTTAAGACATATGCATGCAAATATGTTACGTTTGAAAAGATCAACTTGATTCCTCATTTTAATGTCAAGTTTTAAGATTATGTAAAACTTTTTCTTTCATTATTATCTCATCAATAAATTCAATGATCCCATAAACATGATTTATTGTAAAATTGCTTTTTTTATATTCTGCGACATCCTTTAGAATTCAAGGGATCTTGTAAACAACCCATGGTGTAAACTTCTCTTTGCATAACAAAATATATAAGAAGAATCTAGATAAAATTTTATTTCATTCCAAGGCAATGCAGATACAATTCCAATGTCATTTTTTTGTATAGAATTCAATATTTCAAAATATTACATTCCTTAGACTATGGAATCAAATTATGCAAAAAAATGAAAATTAATTGTATTAGAGTTAACTGGTAATGGTAACTCTTTCCCATCCATTCTTGTGAGAATTAGCGCTCCTCTAGAGAAATATTTCTTTACAACATAGGGACCTTCATAGTTTGACATCCATTTACCACGATGATCTTTTTGAATAAATATGATCTTTTGACCACCAGATCTCTTTCACGAAACTCTCACGAACGAACCTTTTTATCAAATGTCTTTTTTATTCTTCTTTGATATAACTGTCCATGGCATACAACGGCTAACCTCTTCTCATCAATGAAACTAAGTTGATCATATCTTGCTTGGACCCATTCAGCTTCTTCCAACTTAGTTTCCATCAATACTTTGGGAGAAAGTATTTCAACCTCTTTGCTTGGTGCAATTTTACTTTCCTTGTCTTTTATTCAACTAATCTTAATTCTGGGGAGGGTTCACAGTTTTCTTCATATTCATCATTTTCCATATTATCATTGGGGTTCGTAACATTTAGATATGAAATATTGGAAATGATTATTTTCAAAATATATGTCATCATATCTGCATTATTCAATTTTTTGAAAATAAATAGACAAGACAAAATTTTGTATGAAAACACAAAATCTTATTGAAATTGAATCATTTTTATTGCTAAGAGAATGTATCACACACAAAACAAATTGATCAAAACCAAACAAAGATTTATTTCTCTAAAATTTTATATTTCAGTATGTGCATACAGCACTGGTATGTCTATCGATTCCCAATTGCCAATTTTTTCAATGCACAAGATTGACGCTTTCATCCTCGTGCTCTTACTCGATTGCCGCCACTTGATCAACATTGACATTAGTTGCAGCACTCCCATGACCCGATAAAGGATTCTTTTCAACACTTGGCTTTTGTTCTTGGATACTAAGTCACTCTGAATCCAGTAAAGATTGAACTTTATACTTAAGGGCTCGACAATTCTCAACTGAATGGCCCACTTCACCATGATATTCGCATCTGCATTTGCGTCATAATATATGGGATATGGTGGTTGTATAGTCCTTACTGGACATATGGCCACTAGTGTATTTTTTAGTAGATCAGGTAACAAGTTTGTGTAAGTCATTAGGATAGGAGTAAACTTCATAACCTTCTCTTCTGGATCACTCCTCTGATCATAGCCTTGACTTTGCACTTGATTAAAACTCTGACCTCCAATAGTAGGCTGAAATGCATTATTAGGTGTAAATAGAGGTCTATAAGTAGGTTGCGGCTGAAGAACTTTTTGTTGATAGCTTGGCACAATGTTTGCAATGTAAGCAGATGAGGGTCTATAATTAGGACAATATTGTCGCTGATATCCTCCCCAGTAAGACATGGAGAAAGTGCTTGAACCTCTTCCTCCTTCTTCTTGTTGGGATTGAACCCATACTTTTAAGCATTGGTGGTTACGGACAAGCCTTGTGCTATTTTTCCACTTTTAAATCCATGTTTAGTCCTTTCTCCAATAGTGACAATGTTAGAGAAGTTGGAGGAAATGCTTCTGAGCACATACTCATAAAAAGGAGTTTGTAACGTTTATATGAACATGGTAGTCATTTTCTTCTCGTGTAGTGGAGGTTCAACTTTGGCAGCAAGCTCTCTCCATCTCTGTGTATACTATTTGAAAGTTTCAGAACTCTTCTTCATCATGCCTTGCGACTACATTCTATTAGGAGTCATGCCCATATTGTACTTGTATTGCTCCAGAAAAGCATTTACAAGATTTCCATGAGTTAACCCTAGCCGGTTCTAGATGTATATACCGGTTCAAAGTCATTCCTATCAGGCTATCCTAAAAAATGTGCGTCAGTAGCTTTTCATCATGAGCATGAGCAACCATCTTTCGACAATACATAGTCAGATGGCTCTTTGGACAAGTTGCTCCCTTATATTTTTCAAACTCTAACACTTTAAATTTGGGAGGGATCACGACATCAGGGACAAAGCATAGTCTAACAGCATCTCCAAATTCACGGACATTGGCTTCTTCAATCACTCTAAGCCTTTCCTCTAAGACTTCCAGCTTGTTCTTGGTCTTGTCAGCATTAATCAATACATTTTGAATATCTTTAGGAATATCGACCCTTACCAAAGATGGTTCACTAGTAAAAACTTGTATGATTCGTGACTGAGTAGTAGAAGGAAATTTATTAATTACCACCTTTTCACCATGACCATTAGGTGGTACTTGAGTGAATTAAGGTTGACCTTTAGCACTAGTACCATTAACATCCAGTGGTATAGTTTCTTGCTCCACACCTTCCTTGTATGGCAGTTCATAGTTCAGAGACAAGCTGTATAGAGGAAACTCCTGATTTGTTCGATTCCCTTAATTAAGATTTTGTATTTGTAATGCCCCTAGTTGCAGAACACGAGGATAAGAAGATTGAGCTTCTTCATTCCAAGCATCCACTATGCTTTTCAAGGCCACTAGCGCCTCTAGGATTTTACCAACTTGATCTTTAAGTTGGTTAATGTCAGCCTTCATAGTTTCTTGCGCTTCACCCCAATCCTCCATTTTCTTGCTATTAGCATGAGTTCTATAAGGATGTGGCAGAATGTTTGTCGTTATTACGTTTCTATTTATTTTATTTTAATGAGTAAATTAGATGAGAATGCAAAATATTGAAAATAAATGATATGAAAAACAAAAATCACATGCATGTAATTTAAATAGTAATTATGAAAATTGCACACACATTCATGGAAGTTCAACCCGCATTTGTATTAATAGACAATCAAAATTATTTGACATCATAGAAAAATTGATCAGAACAATATAATACAATCATTTCTTGGCACGAGCCACTACATTTCTCATCTCTTCCACTAGCTATTTACAATGATTCAAAAAGTTTTGGACTCCATCTGGAGGGTTGAAGAACATAAATGATATGTCAGCTTCTCACAACATTATTGGCACCTCATCAATAACTTCATTGGTAAGAGTAGTTAACTGTGAGAAACACGTCTTCTAGTGAATTATAAGTTTCTCCTGCTCAACAATGTGATTCTCTAGTTAAGTCATCATAATCTCATGCTTCTCTTCTGTCTCCATTCTATGCCATTGCTCTTCCTTCATCCTTTCTTCATATTCTGACATTATTCCTTTCATCCGTGATTCGATGTTGTTAAATCAGATATGAAGATCATATAGCTCCTTCAACACCTTCTACCTATCCTATCTGACTTCATCATAAGAGTTCTTCCATTTAAGCTCAGGATGCAAAGCCATGTCTGATTTTCTGGCTCTAAAGGTTAACTCAGCTTTGACAACAATCAGATCCTGAGTTATCTTCATGATACAATCTTCATCTACCTTTTGCTTTTTCACTAATCTCTCATTCACCTTCGCCTTCTCTTCACACTCCATCCTGATGTTTGTATAATTCTATCGAAGGCTTTGCAAATCATCATTCAACACAACTTTCTTCCTCTTCATCCTTTCAACTTCTTCTTTTGATCTCTCCACTTCTTCACAATCAACATCAGACATAGATTTTTCAACAAGATCATGAGAAATTAATTTAAAAGGCAGTCTGACCTCCTTTATTCTATTTGCCATCTATAGCTGATATGTAATTTCTCTGTTTACTAACCATGGTCTCATATCTCTTTCCGCATGGGATATATCCTTCTATGCACTATTATAGATTTGCCGCAATGTTTCAGTGACAAATCCATCCTTATAGTAACACACAAGTGCAATCAAAGCAACAAGTGTACCTATAAGACTCCTCGGATTGGATAGCCAAATTGTCTCTGAGCCAAGACTAGATTATAATTAATGCATCCTTTTGTACCTATAAGAGGGACATTAGGAAAATCAACACAACTATAGATGAGACTCCTTCTTTGTTGCCAAGATGGTTGTCATAATATTTTCTTTTGATTCAAACCACCAAAACATTGAGCCCATTCTTTAGCACCTGTCATCTCCAGTCTCCTCCGAATCACCAGCTCTATCGGGCACCTAATCCCTAACACATTATCACCAATGCAAGCTATCAACCAGATATACATAATAGGCAGACAACATGACAACTTCTTCATTTTCCTTTCATAGCACAAATCCAAAGCTAAGTAGGTGTTAGCCAAAATCGCCGTAATTGAATTTTCATATCTCATTTTACTAGCAACAAAGATATCCACAGCAGCATAATCAATATAATCACCAACATTAGGAAGCAACATCACTCCATATAGTATAAGAGTTAAAACGTCTGTGAAAGTTTTCCAATCTCCCTTTACACTCATCTGAAGAAGATATGCCTCTAAGAACCTTTGGGAAAACCCTTTCGTAGCTTTTATAGCAATCAGCCGGCCACTCAACTCATCCTGAGATATTTCAGTGATGGATAATAGTGTCAGAATAGAAGTATGCTGCTCTAAGTGCTTGTAAGGAACTCATCATTCTAAGACATGTCTAGGATCTGCTCGTACTCCTTAATAGTAGGCACCAACTGAAAGTCCTAGAATGTGAAGCACCTTAAGGATGAGTCATAATGTTGAGCAATTGTAGCGAGAGCAGGTATTTGAACCTCTAGTTTTAGCAACCCCAATAGATTTCCATAATTCTTTTTGAAAACTTCTCTATGTATAGCTTTAAGCTTCCTCCGTACCTCTCGAAGGCTCGACAAATTATTTGCTATTGTTTCGATCCCCAACTTCTTCAAACTAAAAGGTTCTAATTTCCTTCCAACTCCAAATCCAAATTTAATTTCCATGATCTGATGTACAATTTTCAACTGCACTGTTTAAAATAAAATAATGATCCATGAGATCATATGTTACAATATGCATGCTATGCACCAAAATAAAACACAAATTTATTTCTACTCGTTCCACATTCTCCACTTATAACATAGCATCAACCTTCATTCCATCTTTCCACAAGAGATAACCAAAAAGTCGATGAGTGGTTGCAGTACTTGATTGTCTCCCTTAGTGCTCTAAACAAATTAACATCAAAACACCTAGAGGTTCGAAGATCTTTACATGTATCCTCACAAAGGTGGGTTCCCTAATTCCTAAAGGTATAACAGTCACCAGAGTTATGGCTCTCATTTATCATCTTATTCAAAGTTGTCGGTAAACAACTAGCTTGGGAACAGCTAAATAAAGAGAACAAACATACATCCCATCCAATATCACTAAATCCCCTTATTTCTAAACTTTTTTAGACCCGCACTTTTTGGGTCTCACTCATGATACAAGCATGAAAAGTGTGTGTGTGAAGAGAGAAAATCTATACCCAACCCCCCACCTACAAAACAATCAGAAAATTCCCAGGTAGGTACATAGCAGATATAGCAAATAAAGTATGTCGTCTACCCTAGGGTTCAATTATTCCAGCGAGAACAAACAAGCACATATATATAAAAAAAAAGAAAGAGAAATACAAACATTTAGAAAATCACACTCATATTTACTTATTTAATTAAAATTGGCTTGACTCTCATCCATTCACTCCCTATTGGAGTCATCATCTGTCACAACCGAAATCGCGACGGGGGTACGACAACTCGAAGAGAAAAGAATTGAAAATTTGACAAATAGTGAAAGAGAGTCGCTACCATAGTTTATTATGAAAAACTATGAAAAAACCAAAAAAAAAATAAGGCTATGGCTTACGAAAACCAGATTTCGAATTCGGGAGTCAGTTACGTGTTGGGAAAGTATTAGCACCACCACACGCCCATCCTAAGATGGTAGCTTTAATTAAAAAATAAAATAAAATGAGTGTGGTTTTGAAAATGTTTGTTTTTCCCCAAAAGAAACAAAAATAAATAAAAAAACAAAGAAAAACAAAGAAAATATATATTTTATTTTGGGGTCCGACAAGGTTTGACCTTGCTCCTACGTATTTCCATCAAGGATGGAAAATCAGGATCACGTTGTTCTAAACTAGCTGCATTATTTTGATAATTATGTTTTTTTATTACTTTTGAAATTTTATATTTTTTTATTATTTTTTGGAATTTTTTAGTGTATATTGTTTGACACGTACGACCTTTTGATAATCCAAACGAAATTAAAGTTTTTCGAATTAAATTCACATATGATGCGGACAACCATTTAGGAATTTAATAAAAAAAATTATTATTTATTATTATTTTAAAAAAAGAAAACCTCACATGACGCATACGAGCATTTAGAGATTTAATTGAAAATTTAAAAATACAACAATATTTTTATTTATCTAAAAAAAATAGAAGTAACATACAGGTGAACCCAAATCAAAAATAGCCAAAATCTCTAGCGAAAATAGAAATATTGGGAATGCGAATGACAATTCGTTGGGTCAAAGCCCAATACCACCAAAACTGCCCAAACTTTTATCATTATTTTTTTATAAAACCTAAATAGGTTGAGCCCAACACCATTGCCTTTGGTGCAGAATCTTCACCAATTCATTCTTCTCTTTTTTTCTTCATTTGGGGCACGTCTTTTTCATTCTTTCTTGCTCTTCCTTTTTTTTGGTGCTTGAAGGAAAATTGGGCTAAGCCTATATCCTCTCACGATGCCTTAATCACACTTTTCAACAACCACTTTACCCTAAATGAATTAAGGTTGAGAGCATAAGAGAGGGGGGTGCAGCGGTCCATGGAGGCTAGGATGAGAGGCACCTTGGTAGCTAGGGTTGGAGGTGTTGTTTTTGGGTGAGGATTGTGAGGGTCATGGCAACGGTGTAGTTGTAGGGCTTACAGAGGATGTTATGGTTCTCTGGCGACAGAAATGAAGAGGTGAGATGCGGAAAGGGCATGATTCTCCATGACGGCAAAGGTGAGGCATGGATTGCGATTATGGTGGATGGTGGTGGCGGTGTTGGCTCACTAGGTGTTTATGGCGAGGTGCAGGGACAGCGTTGATGTTTGGTGGATGGTGGTGACACGACAGAGTTGGGTGACATGGTGCCATTAGGGTTGGGTAGAGGTGCGGTGGCGCGGTCCTCGCCTCTTCCTCCTTCTCTTCTTCTTCTATTCTCTCCTTTTTGTTTTCTTTTTTTTTCTGTTGGTTGGGTCTGAATTTGAATGCAGGTTTGACTTATTTTGTTGGTTCAATGTTGGATTGAATTTGATTCAATTTTGGGTTTTTGGTTCTGATTTTTTTTTTTTTTGGGATTTTTTGTTTGGAGGAGTTTGGGTTCTTTGATTTTGAATTTTGTTATGTGGAATTGGTTTCTGGAATTTGAAGGATTTTTTAGAATGATTTTCTTGATTTGGGGGATTTTTAGGAGAATTCTGGAATTGGGTTTTGCTGCTTCTCTAGATTTTGGGTTTTGCTATTTGGTTTTCAGATTGTTGGATTCTAAATCAATTTTTGTTGCTTGTTTTTCTGGGTTGAGGCTTTATTTCTGATATGGCTGGGATAACAATGTGCATGTGGTAGCAATCTCCAAGAAGCTATGATTTACGCTCTATCTACCATTTAATTTCATTCTAAAAATTATTATGCAAATTAACTATCATCCAACATTGACATTGACACAAATCAAACATTGATAGAGCAATCACATAACAAACATAGACACATAGCAAAGTAAACATCACACATTCATACATGAGGCAGAGAAGATTTCAATTTCACACATACCTGTTGAAGACCTTTTTTTTCAATTTGCTTCTTCTTCTTTCCAATGTATTTATTTCTCCAATATTCCTGTAATTATGACTATCTAATTCAATGTCCTTTTTTTCCTCATGCGTAATTCATTTTTTTACTATAATTGTTTTTGTGTTATTTTTTTTTTAATGAAGTAGGTAATGAGAATGGAGAATACGTGACAATGGGGGTGGAGTATGTAATAGTGGGGCAGAGTGTGATAAACGTGAGGTTTGAGGGAAGTTAACGTGAGAGTGGGGACTTGAGACTACATGGGGGAGTTTACGTTCCACATAGAATTTTCCTCCTTTTTTAATTAATTTTTTCTCTTTTTTCTTTTTATTATTATTATTATTACAAAAGAAACTCTTTATTCACACTTTTATTTTAATTTTAATTTTAGACATATTTTTTAAATTTTATTTATTTTCTTACCTATATGAAATGGGGTATTGACAATTTTCATAAAAGGTCTTCCAAGTATCAAAGGTATATCTTTGTCATCTTCAATATCCATGACAACAAAATCAACAGGAAAGATAAACTTATCTGCCTTGACTACAACATCTTCCACAACACCATAAGGATATTTAATTGATCTATAAGTCAACTGTAGTGTCATCTTAGTAGGTTAAACCTTTAAATGTCCAACTCTATTGATCATTCATAAAGGCATCAAATTAATAGGTGATCCCAAATCTAATAAAGTTTTCCCCAAAAATAATATATGTATGGTAACATGAATGGTAAAAGTTCCAGGATCTTTAGATTTTGATGGCAAAGATTTCTAAATAATCACACTACATCCAACCTCTAACTTGATGGTTTCTTCCTCTACAAATCTCCTCTTCTTTGTAAGTATATCTTTCATGAATTTAGCATAGGTTGGCAGTTGCTCCAAAGCTTCTGAAAAAGGAATATTTATGTGCAGTTGTTTAAAAATCTCCTAAAATTTGGTGAATTGATTTTTTTTATCTATCTTTAAAGGAGCCTGTGGATAAGGAGGATTCTTCTTAGGTACAACACTCATATTATCTTTCTTTTTATCTTTTTTTTCCCATTTTCTTTATTTTTTTCTTCTAATTCACTCTCATCAATAGCTTCTTCTTCTTTCTCTCTCTCTCTCTCTCTCTCTCTCTCTATTTTCTTAATCTCATTTTTTCTCTCATACTCACTTCTAATTCTCTTGCACTCCTAGTAACAGCTGCTCGACAAAAAAAATTCTCTTTATTTTTCCATTGTTTTGCTAATGTGCTCACTTCTCTTTCCAACTTATTTATAAATGCATCACTATTTTTCTAATTTTGAATAAAAAGTTGTATAAATTGTTTCCAATTGTCTTCTAGCTTGCTAACTTTATCACACAATGAACTATGTTGTTGATGTCCTTGTATAATTCACTTTGGCATGTCAAAAATCAACTTGAATTGAATTGTTTTGAATGACTTGTACTTATTGAGGTAACTTAGCCATTTCTTAGACTTTCTAAGTTGGGCTAAGAACTTGTATTGAGCTACTACCATCTCTTGATATTTCAATTCCAAAGTCTATTGTTGTTGTGCTTGTATTCTCCTATGTTGGTTACACAAATCTACAGAAGTCATAGCTTCAATGATGGTGATTGCTTCATTTGCAGTTTTGAACAAAATTAATCCACCAAAAGATGCATATAAGATCATCTTAGTCTGAGATTGAAGTCCTTCACAAAATATCTACACTTGTATCTCCACTTCAAATCCATGATTAGGACATTTCTTCAATAACACCTTGAACCTCTCCCAGGCTTTACATAGTGATTAATCAATACCTTGCTTCAAAAAGTTGCTATAGAAAATTTTGTTGCAACATTATTTGAGGTGGAAATAACTGGGTCAAAGACTTTGTTTCCACATCCTTCCAATTGTTCAAGCTTTAATTGTGTTGTGGTTAAAACCAAAACTTAGTCTTTCCAACTAGTGAGAAGGGAAATAACCTCAGGAAGAGAATCTCTTTATCTAATCGAGTGACACTAACTGAACCACACAACTCATAAAAAGTGTAAAGATGAGTGTGAGGATGTTCATGATCCATTCTATAAAATTGATGTGAATTGACCAGTTGTAACAGAGAAGGCTTCATTTTTATAATTTTGCCATTCATGATTGGTCTCACAATGCATGTGAATTCTTTAAGGCTTACATATGCAATTGAGTCCCCGATAGTCCTCTTCTGGTTCTGATTTATTCCATCCATGTTTACTTTCAAAAGCAAAATATTCCCTTGCACAAAGAAAAACTAAGAACAACTAAAAGTGAAAGTGAGTACAAAGAATAACAATTACCTAAAAATAAAATTAAAATGAATATAAAAGAATTATAATTGTGCAATTGTGAAATATTGAAACACAAATCCCTAGCAACGGTGCCAAAAACTTGTTAGAAAATTTTGCAATTATGGGAAGTGCACCGATCGCAATGTAGCAAGTAATAAAATTATCATTCTTCCCAAAAGATTTGTGAAATATAAAATAAATGAACCATGCTCTATTCCTAGACATTAGTTTTCATCTGGAAAATTAATTCAGATTTAGTGTCAAAATATATTTTCTAATACTCTTAAAAATCAATAATCGATTTATGGATCCGCACAACAAACATAAACACATAATTAATAAACTGATGAATTACAAGAAAAGCATATATGACAAGACATAAATAAGCACAAATATGATTATATGAGATTTCGGAAAGGATTTAACCTAACCCTAACAACAAGAAATTTAGCTCATCATAGACATGAGGAAACCAAACATTAAAAGAAGAATGATGGAATAAGAATACGAAGCCTATGAAAATACTTTTAGGCTGAGTTCAAGAGTGGGGGGGAGGAGGTGAATTGAACTTTACAAAATTTTTGAATTGAGAAAGCAAGGAAAACGTTTTAAGCAAAATGAAAGTTTCCAAGAATCTGAAAGATCAATGATTCAAGGTGCAACACAGAAAATCAATCAATTTAAACGTGAATAAATCGATTTGAGCACTGGCAGTTTCAAGAAAATCAGTTTTTCAAACAAAGAGTTCTTGAACAACAATGAAGAATTAAAAACACTCATTGAATTAGACAATTTTCAATACAATGAATCAATATATTGTGAAAACAGATTTAAATGAACACAGTTTGTTCAATCAAAAACATTATGAACTGAATTATGCAATTTATCGAGGAATTTTATATATGCAAATATGAAGGGCAGTCAACACATACACATTACAATGAACAATTTAATGTTGAACCAATTTTAACAAAAGCTTAATACAAAATACAAGCTTATTTAGTCAATGAATGTCCAAATCCGATTACATAATACGAAACACTTCTTTTACTAATGCAGCAGTAAAAAGATCAATTAAAGAAAGTAAATGAACTTTAGCAGACTTGATAAAAACAACTTGATAAACTCTTAAAATCCCATAAATGAATCAAGCACTTTAATAAAAACAATCTTCCAATTTTAAGAATCTTTATAAAAGCAATTTGTTCATTTAATAGGCAACTGATTTTTCAAATGTAGAATGACAAAAAAAAGTAACAATTGAACCTATGCAGAATTTAATGAAAGGCACAGAATAGAAACTTATGTAGAGAGAAGGGTCAGAGAGATACACACAGAGCAATTATACTGGTTAACCCTTCCTCAAAGGCTACGTCCAGTCTTTCTTGCAACCCTAGCAAGAAAAATTTCACTATAAACTACTTAATTGTACATGCTTACAATCAAGAACACCTCTTGCACCCTACAAGACCAGAAACACCACTAAATATTCAAGCTTGCACCTTGCAAACCCAAATTTTTAGAATTCACCAATGCTAAACCCTATAGTATCACCAATATCCAATTTGAATCAAAGATTACAATTACACTGATTACTATACAATACTTGAATTACAAAGGTTCAAGAATTGAGTTGTAGAAACTCCCTGATTTCGAGAAAAGATAATCAGTGTATAACCTTGAAGAATACCAATGGCACAGCAAAAACTCAAGTCTTTAAATTTCTTCAAGAACAATTCTTTGATCTTTGAAAAACCAAACTGCTTTGTTCAGTATTCTTGTTTTTCACTCACTTATTCGCATTGTTTACTTCTCTGTATGTCTAGGTATTTAACACAAAAAAAAATACCCAAAACGATCTTTTGAAAAGCAGTTAAGACAGTTTTGGTTCAGTGTACGAATGAATCGATTTCTTAAATTCTTCTCATCCAACATTTTTGTAATAAAATTTATCAAAAGTAAATTGAATTGATATCAAATCCTTCTCTTGACTCCCATAATCAATTATTACGAAAAAGTACTAAAAATTGAAAATAAACAAGTTCTAAGTGTAGAAAGAGTTGAGTTTTGACCTAAAATTTTATCAATAATATCATATAAAACTCCTTTATCTTCTTCTCCAATTCCTTCTTCTCAATTCATCTTAAAACTCGGCCGCTTCCCCCGGTCCAAAACTCACTTTCCTCTCCATAATGAGTCTTCTGCTCTCCACAAAAGTGAACTACCTCTCATGGGTTGCAGAGAGGAATTTCTCTTAATAAAGCTGGCCTTTTCTTTTTTGGCCCCTTGATCATTACCCTTCAACTAGTTTTTGCTTTCATGATGCCATTTGCACAAATTAACAAAAACCAAGAATGTAGAGAAAATTTTGCACATTAATTTAGAGAAAAAAATTGCATGAACTGGAAAATTTTGACCAATGCGCTCGACACAGAGATTTGTGCGCTCGACGCAACGCAGAAAACGTGAGCCTGACGTAGTGAACAAATCTTGCTAAAGTTAGTTTCCAGTTCAGAAAAATTCCAACCAACAGAATCCATTCACAATTCAATGTAATATAAACCTACAAATTCTGAAAATCAACCCATATAACAATTAATATTTATCAAACTAATAAAAACCAAAAATATCAAGAAAAATACTCAAGTAACTAATATCTAAACAAAATTTTAAAATAAAACCACCTACTTTTTTATGTAAATTCAAATGTTAGAATTTTGGCACAGAGTAAACTACAGTCTTTGCTCTCAATCCATTTCTCATTGTTCCCCCTTTCTCAAAATCACAAAAGTGACTTATTAAAGTAGGGTTGGGCATTTTTACGTCTTACAATTGGGTCAGGCTCAACACACACCCAACACAGTCATTTGTGCACCCGGCGTGGCAAGACCTGAGACCACAACCTTCAAATGGTGCCCAACAGCAAAACCTAGGAATTGCATTTGGCATAGTCTTCTAAGTCGGTCGCAAACATCGATTTTCCTAACTCTAATTTGCTTTGTTAATACTTAACTTCAAACTTACAAAATTAAAAAATAGTCTAAAATACTAAAACAAAAAAACAATTTAAAACTTAGAACCAAAATTGCTCAAAACCAAGCAAAATTAAAATTAAAAATCATGGGCTGCCTTCCAAGGAGCGCTTGTTTACTATCACGAGCCTGACGTGGAGCTTCCTCAAGGTGAAGGAACTTTGAGTTGAATCATTCTTTTTATGACTATCTTTACCTTCCTAGAATATGGACTTTCAACCTCAATCTTTCCATTTGCTCGAATTGTTTTGATTACCTAAGGATTTGCCAATTTGAATCTCCATCTTTTGAAAATATTTTTACTCTTTGATATCCCAAAAGTGACAGGTCCCCCAAGGCTCAAATCTTTATCTTTCAAATTTGGATTAGCTCTCTCAAGTTTGAAGAAAGTTTGCAAATTGTAATCATCTAGCTCCTCAGGTTCCTGTCATGTTAGCTTGAGCATCCAACAATCTTCTTCCAAATGTTTGACGTGGTCTTTTCTTCTTTGTCATAGGATTGACTTCAATCTTCACGCATTCTTTTGGAAGTTTAAAAATGTAAAAACATCTCTTCATCATCTTGTGTGCCAATTTTTATCTTACCATTCTACACATTAATGATCATCTTGGCAGTTTTCATGAAAGGTCTTCAAAAATTAAAGAAACTTTCTCATCTTCTACCATATCCTTTACTACAAAAACAATTGGAAAAATAAACTCTCCCACCTTTACTAGCAGATCTTCCACTAAACCATGTCGAAGTTTGATGAATTTGTCAACTAACTATAATGTCATTATGGTGGGTCTAATTTCAAATCAATTCTCTTCAACATACAAAGAGACATTAAATTAATGCTATCTCCCAAATCCAGTAATGCTTTACTCTCAACCGCTTCTCCTATTATAACTGGAATATTAAAACTTCCAGGATCTTCAGATTTGAGGGCGGTTTCTTTTGAATGATTGCACTATAACTGACTCCTAACTCAGTTTCCTCTTCTTCAATGTAATCCTTCTTTTTCTTAAATGTATCCTTCATGAACTTAGCATACATCAACATTCTCTCATTAGCTATTGAAAAACGCATGTCACTCTGTAGTTGCTTAAAAATCTCCTTGAATCTAGCAAATTCCTTTTCCCTATCTGGATTTGAAGGTATAAGAGGATAAGGAAATTTTTTCTCCATTACACTGCTATAATCCTCTCTCTCTTTTTCACTCTTTTTTTTTTCAATTTTTTTTCTAATTTTTCATTTTGTCTTTTTCACTCAATTTTTCTTTCAAATTTTCTTCCACTAACTCATCAATCACATCTTTGGCTTTCTCATTCCAACCCAACTCTTTACCACTTTCGATGATCTTATATTGTTTATTGTTCTTTCATATTTACCTGGGTGCTTACAGTGAATGATCCATTATTATGTTCTGTCAGCTACTTCGCCAATTACCCAACTTGTACCTCCAGATTTTTCAAATTAGCATATGTATTCTTTTGATTTTACAGGGACTGCTGCATAAATTGTTGCATAGTTTCTTCAAACTTGTTCACCCTTTCACATAGTGGTGGGAATTTTTGTTCATGAGCTCCACTTCCTAAGGCTCCATCTTGTTTGCCTCTAAAGTTGTCATTATGTTGTCTCCACCCTTGGTCAAAATTTGGAAAATATTTATTGAGAAATTGTTGCCTTCCTTGATATCCCTTCTAATTAACTTCTACACTTTGAGAATTATTTGGCACCTGAGAGAATCCATTGGCATGATTCCCTCTGCAGAAGTGACATTTCATGGCGGGTTAAAGATTGGCAGCTTGCATGGCCTAACATTGTTGAGGCAATTTTGCCATTTGTTGGTTTATGGTTTCAGTCTGTTGTGAAAGAAGTTTGTGTTGAGCCAACAATGTATCCTGTGAATTCAACTCAAACACTCCCTTCTTCTATTATGTCATCGTCCTCTCGTGATAGCCTCTCATATCAGAAGAAGACATGAACTAAATGATAGTAATGACTTCTTCTGCATTCTTGAAATAACACTGACCTTCCAAAATAAGCGTCTAGGATTATCTTGGTTTGTAGTTAGAGTCCATTGTAGAATGTTTGTACTTGCATCTCCACTTCAAACCCATGACTTGGGCATTTTCTCAAGAGAGCTTTAAATATCTCCCAGGCTTCACATAGTGGTTCATCAAAACCTTGCGCGAATGTGGCTATTATTGCTTTAGCCTCATATTCTTTCATGGTGGAAAGAACCTGGCCAGAAGCTTTGTCTCCACATCCCTCCAACTGGTCAAACTTTCATTAGTTGTGATTGTAGTCATGTCTTTGCCTTTCTAGTCAATGAGAATGGAAATAACCTCAAGAAAAGTTCTTCTTCATCTGCATTTGCCACACTTACTGAACCACACAACTCATAAAAATTATACAAATGAGCATGTGGGTCTTCATGATCTACTCCTGAAAATTGATGAGAACTTATCAGTTGTAGCAGGGTTATCTTCATATTAGCAATTCTCTCGTTCATTACTAGCCTCACTATACTAGTGAATTCTCTAGGACACACATAAGCAATTGAATCCCCTATGGTCCTTCTCTAATTCTAAGCTTGATTTGTTTTAGTCATCTCTACATCCTGAAAAATTTGTTGACTTTGAGAATAAAATTGAGAAATTTCTTGTTGCACTAGATTTTCCAGTCTTTTTGTGTCAAATAAGTTTCTTCTAGTAGTTCTCTTGATCTCTAGATCTATAGGTAATGGATTCGAAGAAATAGTCCTCTTGGTACAAAAAGACCCTTGCATGCACAAAAAGTAGTCAAAAACCTAAAACCACGAGGTAGTCTAACACAAGAATTACCTACCAAATTAAAAATAAAAAAATCTCAAGGAATTATAAATGCACAATTACCTACAGATTTTTGAATCCGTCGGTAATTACCGACAGATGTAGGGTAAATCCGTCGATAATGATATTTTACCGATAGATAAAGTTTCATCGATAAAATTCCGTTGATAATTTAACTTTTTCTTGTAGTGAAAGACTGAAAAAATTTAACAATAATATGATGAACTTGCCAAGGTTAGATCTCACCAATCTTCACATTCATGTATTACAAAAGTTATCTTCTTTTCTAACAATCAACAATGTCAATCCACAAAGTTACTCAAACCTGATTCCTCAGGTATTGAACATAGGGATTATTTATTAACCGTCAATTCCTTAATCAATTATATAGAGGAATCTTGCATAACACAAGGATCTTAATGACAACAAATGAATCACAATCTATTCCTAGACAACAACTTTCACCCAGTAAATTAATTCACATTTAGACTCAAAAGATATTTTCCAATATTAAGAATCAATAATCGAGTTATGGATCTGCACAACAAGCATAATCACATAATTAATAAACTGAAGAATTGAAATAAAAGCATTTATGATGTGACATAATTAAGCACAAATATTATTACATGGGAGTTAAGAAAGGATTCAACCTAACCCCAACAACAACAAATTTAGCTCATCACAAGCATGAGGAAACCAAACATTATAAGAAGAATGATGGAATAATAAGATTACACCAAATGATGCATAAAAATGCCTTCAAAAGTCAATTTCCTTCTTTATTCTAGCCAAAGATATCTAACCCAAAACCCCACAAGTCTATTAAATACGAAAATTGACGCTCACGCCTGGATGCCTACTAGACTCTGTTACTATTCCAATACTGGGCCCAATATGTCTCGAACCCATGTTTTTATGCCGAACGCCACCTCCGCTTCTTTGCTTACAGGGTTTCTCCAAGTTGAGCCTATGTGATTGACTTGGGATTGACTTAATTTGCTTCTTTTTCTCACTTTTTCAAAACTAAATCCTAGTTCTTCTCATCCAATATTTTCCAGATAAATTTCATCAAAATAAATTGAATTAATATCAAATCCTTCTTTTGACTCTCACAATCCATTATAATAAAAACTATTTAACATTGAAAATTAGACAAGTTCTAAGTGTAGACAAAGTTTATTTTTAACTTAAAACTGTATCAATAACATCATATAAAATTACTTTATTAGTTGGGCATGACTTTCTTACGCCAAATGCTGCTTCTTTCTTTATTCTTTCCTATCATCTTTCAAGTCTTTCATTCTTCATATTCTCCTCCAGTATTGATTTGATCAAAATTAACCTAAAATACAAACAATTAGGGATTAAATCCTTTTTCTACTCTCATCATCAATTATTAACACAAATTCAAATAAAATTGAGAATTAAACATACTTTAAGTATGAAAAGATTTTATTTCAGTCCTAAATTAGGTCCATAATAACATGTAAATTGACTCTATCAAAAACATTGGGGAGATCTCACACACTAGTGAAATATGAGTCAGACTCACACAAGGAATTAACACCACTTCTAACCCAAAACCTTAAAGCAATGGGTTTGTAGGTGTTCTTTCTTATATGTTGCTCAATTTTCTCATTTTTACTCAATATCTATCTTAGAGCTCTAACCTCTGTTCCATCACATTTTTGTACTTAAAAATGCTTCGAAAAATTAAAAGAAGATATATTTCAATTATGCTTAACCTCAACTCCTAAGCTAAAAAAATAAAATAAAAAATAAAAAATTAAACATATTTATTCTTAATATTTCATATATCATTCTTAATCATTAATTTGATTTTCCTAATAGTAATAATCTCCTTTTATGTATTTTAAGTTTTAATTTGCTCTTCAATAGAAGGGCTTCGAGGATTAATTTATTTTAGAAAAAATGTTGTCAACGATAATTAATTCTAATAGTTAATACCAACCATTAACATTTAAGTTACTAAAATAAAAGTTTAATTAAAATATTATCAAAAGTAGTTAAGACACTGTATGATACGAAAATCCGTCCCAAAAACACGTGACATAGAAGAATTTATTGAAGTGGTACTATCGATGTCTTTCTCATACAATTAATGAAAAGCCCCAGTTGTCAACGTTATCAATACACTGTTTCAAGCTTTCTGTTGATGTTCAAAGCTAATTTTTTTCATTCGTGGGCTTCCTCGTTCATTCTTATTATTTGTTGTTTGCTTCTCTTGTCGGAAACATACGTTGATGCATGAATCCCCACGAAACATAGGTAAACATTTTAATCAAATGACTGTGATGTATAAAAAGGAAAGGAAATGTGTTATTTTGTATACAGGATATATATAACATTATCATCTATTAATTTTTTTCTCTTATTTTCAAAGAAAATATTTATTTCATATTCAAATGAAATAGAAGGAACTTTAATTATTTTAAAACATATATTATTTATTGTAAAAAAATAAAAACTCTTGAAGTAACAAGCTAATTATAGACGATTCTTTTTCGCAATCAAGATATCATTTAACGGATAAACAAAATAATACAATAGATTATGTTGGTTCACACATCTTTTGAACAACATTTACTTTTATTTTAATAAATTTTTCAAAAGATGTTACTACTAAAAAATTGATTGGAAACACAAGTATATAAATAATTTATGAGTATTCCTTCTTAATCTTTTTATGAGATTGTGGTTTAAAAAGATTATTCTAAAGAATTCATTATGATTCAAATATATCTGGAGGTTATAATATTTGGTATTATTGATGTTTGTCAAGATTTGTTTAGTCTTACACATAAGGAATTTGAGATGAGCATGATAGGTGAACTCAATTCTTTCTTAGTCTCCAAATTAAGAAAGTACATGGTCAAACATTCATACATCACACAAAGTATGTTAAAGAGTCGTTAAAGAGATTCAAACTACACAAACCTAATTGATCACAATATGTTAATAAAGACTGATATAGTTTATGTCACATTCTATTGTATCTTAGGTTATTCCTAAATCATTTCAACTTGATCCGATGTTGATATTTCAACTTGACTAGATGTCGACATAATTGGTCAAATGTCGACATTTCAACTAGGTCGAATGTCGATATTATCAACTCGATCAGGTAATTTGTTTCAATGATACATCAATCCCTGTGCATTTTATGTTGTAGTAGATTTTATTCCTTCTTTATGTTGCTATTCATGTGTATAAAATCTTAATGCATTTATTAAAAAAATGAATGATCACAATATGCTCAATTGTTTTTGCATCAAAATTGTTGTTGATATGCATTAGACGATTTAGACTATAAAACGAAATCGAGGCATTTCTAGAGCTAGACAACATGTTAAACATGTTTTGTTTAAATCTATTTTTGTGATTATTTTGTTTAAAATCTTTTCAATATAATTTGAGTTATAACGTTCTTTTATTTTGTTCCTTGAAAATATATTTCATCTCTGAAAAATAATATTGTGTTGAATATAATATGTTTTTATTGTTAGAAGCTTTTGAATCCAATATTATAATCATCATTTCTTATGGGAATTATTTGAAATGGTTATATGCTTTCAATTTAGTGCATTTTGTGTGTTTTTGAATTGTTTCCTATTGCAAATCAAGTGTTATTTCAAAAATTAAAAACATAGCTACTCTTTCCATTTTGTGTGCTCAACTAGCAGATGAAGGTTGAAGATCTACAGTTTCTAGAATTGGCATTCAGAGCTTCCTACATCTCAATTTTTCAAAGGATATATATATTGCATTCATTTGAAGATGAAAAGGGAAAAAGAAAAATAGAAAACAAGAAATGATCAAGAACGCCGAGAAACACAGTGCAACTCAGAGAGAAAGATAAGTAGTGTTCATATGCGTGTCCAAAGTGTCGACCAAATTCTAAGAGCTTCTACAACATTATCTTGCTTATATTTATAGTGTTTAAAGAATTAGGTGGTGCAAAAATATTTTTTAATTCTTTGTGATTGTGCAATAAACCCTATGAGCTTTAACTATACTCTCTTTTAGAGTGTTTTCTTTTCATCTTGAGTGGTCTCAGTCTCAGGAGAACATTGAGACTAGTATAACCTGGAGAGGTTTATGTAGTCACTATAACCTGGAGAGGTTTTGTATTTGTTGACCTGGAGGTTTGTGTACTCATTGTAATTGTTTACTATATAGTGGAACCTTATAAGCAGTTTGCTTAAGGGAGAGCAAGACATAACTCAAGCAATTAGGAAGAACTATTATAAAATTACTATCTCTAAGCTCATTTGTTCTTGTTTTGGATGATCTTGGTTTATTTTATTAGTTGCAACAATTTGAGTTCAAGCTCCATTTAGCCCCTTCTAAAGCTAGTTATTCCCACAAAAGTTGATTGACTATACATCGTCTCAGACTTGGTGGTCCGCCCATGTTTGACCAAGTGTGAAAGGGAAAACCTTATAATAAACTATGTTAAATGATTTAGGGTCTAAGCATAAGATAATAATAAGTCATCCTTTAAACGATAAATTAACCGACCATAGATAATGTTAGATAATAAAAAGTTATCATTTAAATGATAAATTAATCGACAATAAATAATCTTTAAGGCAACGAGTATGTTAATCCTAAGATATCACCATATTTAACGAGATTAATAGAAATAATGATTCTATATCTAAATTTTAGAAACTTAAAGAAAAAAAAACTAAATCTTTAAATTTCAAAACTTATTTTTCTAATATCCTAAATCTCTTATCTTTCAAATTAGTGTGTTACGTCCCATGAGATTTCAGAAAAAATATTAATTAAGCTTTATTAAGATAAGATTTGATTGTTAGTTATTATTCATTAATTAAGATAAGATTCTATTATTAGTTATTTTAATATTAGGATTCTATTAGGAGATTTGGAATTATATCATATTTGTTCGTGATCTTTTATATCTTTTAGATAGGAAAGAAAAGTTATAAATAGAGGAGCTCTAAAGGAGTGAAGCAGCATCACAAGGATTCATAATTAGGCTAGGCCAACACCCAAGACTCATTTATTTTTCTTGTAATTTTAATATTTAGAGGGAATAAAACCTATTTTCATTTATTTTCCTTAGTGTGATTGGTGTCAGTTGTTACAACTGGTATTAGAGCACGATCTTGGGATATTTCCTTTGTGGATGGTGACCTTCACCTGCCAAACCACTGCTATGGAGAATCGAATCGAAGCACTGAAATGAAGGCTAGAAGAACTACACATACATAAAGAGAAAAGACTAGAAGAAATCCACATAGAACAGGCTAGGAACATAGAGTTAATTTTAAAACGGTTGACAGAACATGGGTCCAACTCACGATAGAAGGAAGACAAAGACAGTCCTAGGAGAAAACAGAGCAACCGACACACTAATGAAGAAGAAGAACCCTCAAACGAACCACCAAAATTGGGAATAAACCGAAGAATAAAATTACCAACAGTTGAAAGAGAAGATATATGCGAATGGTTAGTATGCATAGAGCGTTATTTTTGGTTAGCATGTGTAGCAACTGCAAAAAAAAAACTGGAATATGCAGCTCTGGCAAGTAGCAACTGCAAAAAAAAAAAAAAAAAAAAAAAAACCTGGAATATGCAGCTCTGGCACTAACAGGGAAGGCGTTAACTTGGTTTGAATAGTGGGAAGAACAAACCGTTTTTCCGACTTGGACGCAATTCAAACAAGATATATTAAAAAGATTTCAACCAGTAGTGGAAGCAAACCCTATAGAACCACTCTAGAGGTGAAGCAACATGACACTGTCATGCAATATCGAGAAGAATTTGAATTAGCGGCTCGAAATCAACGAATCTTAGGACAAGACACCCTGATGGAAATTTTTATGAACGGACAAAAAGAAGAAATAAAGGCAGAAATCAACATTGTTGATTTTAAAACTTTAACGGAGATCATTGATAAAGCTACGGTCATAGAAGCCCGTAACAATGCTTGGAGAACCGCTGGCATAACACCAGGAGGGAGGAAGGGTGCAGCAGGGAACCAAAGCACTAATTTTGGATTAAATAGAAATCAAGGGTGGAATCGGGCAAGACCCATGATCACGGAAACTATAACACGTCCAAACAACAATAGAAATATAGGACAGGGATCAAAATCCAAAACTGATAATACCATGCCACTCAAGGTTCCTACAGGAACCAACAACAACCAACAAGGCTACAAAGTAAGTGGACCACGCAGATTATCAACTAAAGAATGGGCTAACAAACAGAGGAAAAGAATATCTTTAAAATGTGAAGATGATGAGGTAATTGAGCTTAAAATTACAGGTGAAAAATCTTTGAAGCCACCATGGTTCAATGGATTCTTTCCATCTTGAGGACAAGGTGAATCTTGAAGGGGCAGGTATTGTTACATCCCATGAGATTTCAGAAAAAATATTAGTTAAGATTTATTAAGATAAGATTTGATTGTTAGTTATTATTTATTAATTAAGATAAAATTCTATTATTAGTTATTTTAATATTAGGATTATCTTAGAAAATTTAGAATTATATCATATTTGTTAGTTATCTTTTATATCTTTTTAGATAGGAATGGAGCAGGATCACAAAGATTCAGAACTAGGTTAGGCCAACCCAAAACTCATATTTTTCTTATAATTTTAATATTTAGAGAAAATAAAACCTTTTTTCAATTATTTTCCTAAGTGTGATTAGTGGTAATTGTTACACAGTGTTTCAATAATTAAATTTATCTACTAACACTAAAGAAGAATCTCTATAAATACAGGACATGTTCAAAGACCCACACACTCGAAATTCTTAATTTAAAGTAAAGCTAGTGAAAATAAATTTTATGGTTCAAATTATCGTACCAGTTGCACTACAGGTAACTAAATTATGTTCAACCAATAATTACATAATCAACTTTTCGTACTTGCATCCGTAATATTTTATTTCTATAAATATTCTATATGTAAATTAAATAATGCACGTATCTTTGCTTCATCTTTAACTGATCTGTATCTCTTTACTTCCTTTGTATATCTTCTTATTTGCATATACCAATTTTAATGTCTTTTAAAAGGATAATAAATAACTAATTAATTTTGAAAATAAAAGCAAAAGGACGTTTATTATATAGAAAACATAAAAATCATTAAATATTTATTTCTTTATTCATTATTTACACAAAATATTTATTTATTTCTTCATTTTTTACAGAAAATATTTATTTATTTATTTATTTCGGATACTGCTAGTAACACTTAATAATTGATATTACTACATATTATAGGTTCTTTAATTAGTCCCTATAATTCATTCATTATAACCAAATCCTGAAAACGTTTAAAAGTTAAAGAAGAATATTGCCATAAATTTAAATAAAAAAGGTTATAGTAATGTATTGATATACTAAAGGAAATTCATTTATAACAGAAGCAAAGCTTCATCTTTCAAGCCAATAATTTCGTAGCTAAACCAAACTTAAATAAACATGTTACAGACATGAACTGTGGTTGGGACACTCATTAATCTAACCTTTTTCGTAAAGTTTGTATGGAAACAAACGAATAATAACAGAACAACACCTTGCATAATGGATATACACTAAAATCAGAAAGAGTGAGAAAAAAATTGTTTGGCTTTGATTACTTTAACTAACTAGAACAAATTCTTTTTGTTTTAGATTTTGCTAAATTAATATAATCATTGGTGATTGAGTCCAATTTTGCAATAAAGTTAATTGATTTTTAATCAACCAATAATGATTAAAACATATGTGTTTATATCAATTTTAGTCACAGATCTTACATATTCTCAATAAAATATCAGACATGTAGATCCTTTATACACGATGACTAAAGTTTGATTTTCAATCTTTTAAGGAAATTTAATTTTGAATATTAGTATATAACTTTGACAAATGAGATAAAAATACTTAAGTAGTTTCTTCCCATCTCCATCTAAAAAAAGTTTCCACGCAACTAGTTGGTGGACAACTTTTTTATGCAAATTATTTATTCTGTCATTTAATAAAGAATTATAGCAGTTGTGGCTTTTGAAATATTTTTCTTTCTCCAAAATTAAAATAATTTCCTTAATAAAAATATTTTGAAGAATTATTTTTACAGCTTTTGGAACTTTTTCTAGGGGAAAATATTTTTTGAATTTCTTATTTTCTTCAATTATCATTTTCAATAGTTTTAGTTTTAAATTAAATTTTAGTTTTTTAAAAAATATACAAAAATATTTATTTATCACAAATTTATATTCAAAAATACATTTTAATTATATAAAATATAAACTAAAATACTACGATTAAATGTTAATAAATTTACATACTCTATTATTGAATAGCAATATAAAATCTCTTTACTCGTTCTAATAATCCATGTACTCGTTCCAAAAAGAAAAAGAATTTTGAAAGGGACAACCTAGAGAAAAAATTGTGCACATAGAAAACAAGACTTCCTTGTTTATTATCATTTCATTCTTACCGTGTTCTCTTCCACTCCTTCTCTCTCATATTTGAAGACATAGGGCAATATGGATGAGACTCCAATGGACCCTATAAAAACCGAAGAGAGAGAAGCATCGAAATTTCTGTGGGGAAAAATAAATATTTATTTATTTATTTATTTATTTTTATCCATTTGATATCTTTTTAGCGACTGGTGTTTCTGTGTCGTGAAAACGTCGTATTGTATCTGTTCTGTGGAGATAACGGTGTAGCAGGTCTTATTCATTATGTTTGGAGGTACCTAGCCTCCAAGATTCGACTCGTTTTCATGTTATACATTTCCTTTCACAGCACTCACCACCGATTCCCAAAAACAAACTCATTTTTGCTTTTTCTTTTCTGCAATGCCAGAAAATTAAAAGCCTTTTGTTAAGTAAATTGTGTGTGTCAGCTTCTATTGGTCTTTTCGGTCAAATGGGGTTTTGTTTCTCCCTTGGAAATCTGTTTTTGTTGTAATAAACTGTGCTTGTCTCTGGCATTTGAAGTTGGGAGAAAGTTGTGAATTAACCCCTTTTGATTCCTCTGTTTCTGGGTAGTATCAGGTTCTTATTTTTCTTTTTTTATTTAGTTTTGTGAGTTCATATATTGTTGGGGACTGGGGAGTAGTTTTTTTATTGTTTTGACTTTAGAGTAGTGAATGGTTGGGGTTGGGTTTGGTTTAGGAGGAATATATGTATGGTGAGTGAAGGATTGTGGTTTAGAAAGTAGTGGTTTTTTTGGTTCTTTTTTTTTGGTTATTGCTAGAAGAGTTGAAGGGTACATCTCTAATTCATGGAAGGTTCTTCCCTATGCTGTTTGGAGCTAATTGTTGAAAGAAAAGGGGTGACTTGTGCTGTGGAGTTTGGGTAGTGGCTGTGGTAGGGAGGATACAATGGATTTATGGGTTGTTGCAGCTGCTGCTGGAGCTGGGTATTTGGCTAAATATTGGAACACGGTTGCAAAACATGGTGATAGATCCTGTCATGTATCTTCAGAGGATTCATGTTTTGAGAATCCTGTCACCCCTAGCTGCCCCTCTCCCTTCGCCAAACAAGCCAGAAGAGATGATTTGGGCAAGGATGTTTGTTCTGATGGAAGGGCTTCAGATGGTCTTTTGACAAGAGAAGTGGCTTCTTCCAGAGGGTTTAATGGTGAAAAAATGCAGCAGTTTTGGAATTATAGCCAGCATGATGTTCTATCTTTATCAAACTTAGCCATACCCTTATCACCATATGATGATAACTTCAAGGCTGTTGATGATGCAAATGGGGAAAGCTGCATTGTTGGTGATCATGGTCTCCTTATTCCAGATTCTTCTGCTGAAGTGATTCCTATCAACAACTCTTCTGGACATAAAACCCTTCTCAGGATGAAGCCTTTGTCTGGGCGTGTGACTAGACCTTTAAGATCCATAGAAAGTTGCTTGATGGCTCAGCTATACAAGGAGCGCGCTGAAACCGAAGAATATGTTTTTGGTTCTCTTGCATCCCAGTCCACAACCACGAGATCATTTGTTGTAAGCAATGGAAGCCAAATAATGAACAGAGAAAATAATAGTCCGTTTAGTGCTTCTTTTGGAAGCAAGGAATATAAGCTACAAGCTGGTCGAGTAAAGGATGAAAACGTATTTGGAGTTCCTTCCTTACCAAAAATCAGATCTGTAAATGATGCTAAGGAGAAATTTAATGCAGTCAGTGGGAGAAGTCGAAGATTGAGCTCTCCTGACAATGTGTCGAGTGGAAGTCTTGCCCATACACAACAATATGGTATAATGTTTCTTGATTTGAAAAATACCTTCTTGGCCTGTGCTGTGTTATAAATGTTTGATTTATGTACTTGTTGTTCATGGTTATATTTAGAACTTTTTCCTTTTGTGGTAGGAATCACTCTTGTTAGTTACTCTAGAGGATGATAATATGATAATATATATATTTTTTAAATTTCTTGGTGTTATGCTTAGTAACAGTCTCCTACTGTATTGTGAGGATAAAAGTTGTAAAGGAATCTCATTGATATTGAAATACACAATAGAAAATATCCCTGTTCCTTTGCAAATGGATGTTTTTTTGAGGGCTGAAGGTTGGGTGAAATTGCTTCAGGTCCTATAGCAGCGTTCCCAGCATTAATTACCAAAGGGTTTTATTATCTGATCTTAGCTGTTTTGATCAAGCCTACCTTTCTAAATTATAACCCAAAAACATCATCTTCACAAGGGACTGTAAATATAGATCTTGAAATGAATTAGGTTGCTATTTATTCATGGATGGACAACATGTATTAGGTACTTGATTTGGATAATGTAAAATGTTATAATTTGATTACTAAATTCGTTAACATGTCCACATTCATCAGATAAAACACTTCTCTTCAGTCTTGGGATTTCTTATGGGATGATAACTTCCATTATGGCAAATAAAAGAGAAATAGGCAAGTTAAGAGAGTTGTTGAAGCAGACTGAAAACTTGGTTCAAGATCTACAAGAGGAACTTGAAATGAAAGATTCAATGACTGTGAAGGAGTTACAGAATGAAAATTATGGTTCGCAGGATACTTGTGATCATTCCTCATATGATAAGGAGCTAAATGAATTTTCCCCTGAAAAGCATGTTGATAACTCACCAAGAATTGACTCCAAAGAATCATGTCATCAAAAGGTAGAACAAAGTTCAGAATCCATGAGCAAAATTGAAGCTGAGCTTGAAGCTGAACTCGAGAGATTGGGGTTGGACATGAATGCATCAAGCCTAGAAAGAAAATTATCAGAGCTTGTTGAGGTAAGAATATATGTTTGTCTTCCCATTTCCTAGTAATTACATGATCCTCTAGCACAAAACACCGTCTTGAAATATATTTATTTTGATGTGTTTTATTATTAGTTCTTCCATAATTCCATTTATTCACCTCGTAACTCATCCTATGGTATTATTGTTGGTCCCAAGCCCATGTAAGGGAGGAGGGTTGTGTGATGCTTTTTGGCAGCTAGTGTAAAACGTGCTGAAATACCACATATGGATCATTCCTGCAAGATTTTGTGTGCCAACTGCAATATATTCACCTCCTAGTTTAGTTGGTCTCTCATTCTTAGCTGTGGTGAAAATAACAAAAAATGGAATGGAAATGACCTCTTCTTATTTAAGTTTCTTAAAGAGATTATGTTACTGAATTCTGCCCTGTTAACCTTTTTCACCTTTGTGGAGAGTACAGAGTATAACCTTAGTCTATAACATGAAGGACGGATGCCTAGAACTTCCACTTGTTTTGATCCATTAGGGTTTTAATTCACATGACTAATTTATCATAACAGTAGAAATCAGAACACTGCAATAAATAACTGAGCTTCCTGACACAGCCAACCTTTCATCTTCGCACTGCTATATATATATATTGGTTTTAGCTCCCTTTGCCAATTTTATGAACCTTATTTTTCTTGAAAGTTCCAATGGTTATTTGTTTTACAAATCATACACATTTACCTTTTTCAAGTGAAAGCTTACATCCTATATTTTCTTCCATTGCTTGTGGTTGAAGTTTATGGTTCAATGGGTTAATGGTAAACGAATTCTTGCAGATTGATTCAGAGTTTGTAGCAGATTTTTCGCAAGGTGAGTTACGAGCTGACATGGTCAGTGGTAAAGATTCCGTCCCTCCAAAATCCACCGAGGATGTCGATGATCCAACACCTCTCCCTGCTAACTATGCAGTTTTGCCTCATGAACTGAGTTTGCGTTTGCATGAAGTTATACAATCTCGACTTGAGCAACGCGTGCAGGAGCTTGAGATTGCCCTTGAAGATAGTGAGAGGAAAGTGAGGCTTTTGGAATCAAAGCAAGATGGTAATCTTAAAAGGGCATCTTCCTTTAGTAGAGGAAATGATGATTGCGACCTTATGTCCCAGCCCTTAATCCTCAATTTATCAGGTGAAGCTCTGGATGCATACACTGAGGCCTATGAAGAATTGATAAAGATAAATGACTCTGAACAAAATTCACCACATGATAGTACTGACCACAAGGAAGGTTTACATTTACATGATTTGCATGTATTAGGGGTTCAACATGGTGGAGCAAATGGTTCTAGCGAGGTAACAATGTTGGAAGGGCACAGCTCTAGAATTTATGAATTAGCTGGTACTGAGGTTGAAAGTAATGGTTATGATGATAACGAGGTGGAACAGCAATTGATAAGGCAAATTGTTGAAAGGACCAAGAAAGGTTCTCCTGTTTTTAAAAATGCCCAAAAGGTATTGTTTTGTATGGAGGAAGATGAACAATGATATGAATCAATTTTAGACATCTAGGAATAGAAAAGAGTTAATATTTACAAATACCGAAAAGCTTCCTTTATTTCACCATTTTCTACATCATATTCCGATAGATCTGTGCAGCCCCTTTCCTTCTACTTTTAAATTCTTTAACTCAAAAAGCGAAAGGTGGAAGTCTTTTTTGCCTAAGATTCATTGGTCTATAAAGTTCATGGTCGGATACATGCTTGATTGATAAAGTGCACGTTTGAAATATCAGAATGAACACACTACAGCTAATTAGATTAGACTGTGTCCATGTTTATATTGAAAAATCATATTTTCAGTATTAATAATTATTTTGTGTACGAAACGTTGTCTCAGAGTGTCGCAGGTGAATTTATCTAGGAGATGAGCTATTGTGATGGCATTTACTACAGTACTCAAACAATGAAGTGGATGCAACAAATATCATTACCTGGAATGAGAAATGTAATTTGTACAACAAAATGTACAATGTAGAGAAAGAAATTAAAAAGAAATAAAGAGAATGGAGTGAAAATATGAGATGCAATTAAAATGATGATAGAGGAAAATGGTGTAAATTATTGCATGAATTATTGTCTCAATAACACTTTCTTATATATTTGGTTAATGCCCTTGATGCACACATGCTACGCCCAGCGCTCACATGTTGTGCCTAGTGTCAATTGGGCTAAGAATTGTAACGAAATTCAGTTATCTCTGGAACCATTTTAGATAGGCTGGGCACATATGTCACAAATTATAATTTATTTAAAGGATTCTTTATATTAGGGTTAGGATTTCCAGATTCTCTATTTCGTTTATGAGTCAAAAAATAAATGTATCCTTGGAATGATGGCTAGGGTTGAGAGAGTTTCTTTTTCCCCTTTTTCTATATACATCTTCCTCCATTGCTCATTTTTCTCATATTGTTGGGATTATATGTAATCGTTTAAATTATCATGTAAAGTTCTGATTTTTATATTTCTGTCTCTCCTTTCAATATATTAGTATTTTAATTATGTGGTTATTCCTGTCGTGTTGATTTGTGACTTGTTTGAGATATTGGAAAATATATTTTGTAATCAAGAGCTGAATTAAAATACCAAATGAAAGCCTATTTTTAGGAATAAAGCATGATTCATTTGTTGTCTTAAGATCCTTGTGGTGATTGCAAGTTTTATTTATATAATTGATCAAGGAATTGACGATTAATAGATAAACTTAGGCTCATTCACCTAAGGAATTAAGGCTTGGGTATTATTGGAGGTTGACATTGATTATTATTTGGAAAGAAAGTAAAAGTTGTTATGCAAGAGAGTGAGGTTTGATGAAAGTTTAATCCTAGCAATTAAGTTCTATATCCTCTAGATTCTTTTTCCATATTCCAAGTGCTCATAAAAATACCCAAAATAATTTAATTGTTTAAATTTTTTTTCACATAAAAATTGAAACTTTAGAATTATTTGTAGTGTAATTTTGTTATAATTGTATTTATTGTCGTGTCTTGCACAGATCGTTAGGAGGAAAACAATATATTTATTACTTGTTATATTTGCAACTAGTGCACTTGTCATCAATAGTCAAAAAATGCTAACATTGAACTTGAATTTCTGTCATGTAAACATGTGGTGTTTGTTTCATGCAACTGCATTCAAATATGTTTACCATTCTATAACTAGAGCCTGCACCCAAACAACACAAACCTCTCCCAAAATAAGAATGACAAGTTTTCATAAGAATGACAAAAACAAAATTAAGACAAAATAGAATACCAAAGCTTAGAGACAAGTATGTGAGGTTCTCTCTTTTTGGCAACAATTGTTGTCTTAAATGCAAGATTTGATGGAGGAGGGCTCAGGCAAGGTCCAATCACTAGAGCAATGTTCAGACACCTTGAAGCAAACAAATAGTCAGAAGCACTTGTGCAGATTAAAATGCTGACTATTTTGAGCTTTGAGGATTCTTGTAAAAATTGTGAAAAGTAGAATAGGAAAAATTTGGTTGTTTTGTAAATAATTCTAGGTGTCTTGAAAATTATAAAAGACACCTAGATTAGGATTTTTGGACGCATAGGATTTGGACATGTGGCGCCTATCCAAGGGCGCCTAGTTTAGGAGAAGGTAGCTTGCTCCACACGCTAGGTTACTCTAACCCTAACGTGGGTGCAAGTTAGGGTTACAACCCTAGCTTCTTTCATACGCCACTTATGGTAGCTTGCATTGCAAGCTAGGGTTTCTAACCCTAGCTTCTTGTATACTCTACCTTAGCTTGTGATAGAAGCTATTAGCTTGTTCTTCTTCTATAAATAAGAGGTGTAGCAACCTCCATTGTAGACTTGATTGAGAGTAATGATATGTTGTCCAAATTTCAGCACATTGCCCAAGTTTCTCTTTGCTTTTCTTCTCCTAGAAGCTAGGAACTCTCTCTCTTGAAGGTTGGTCCAACCTCGTTCAAGCTTTCACCACCTACTTCACCATAACCACCACACTTCCTCTATACGTTTGCTTCCTCCAAGGTTCTTCTTCCATCGCACTTTGCTTCTGCATCACAAGAAGCTCCTTTCATACCATTTATACGGTGCAACAAAGCTTCTACAAGCACTACCTCCATTGGAGCTTGCGCAAGAGGCTAGAGCACCTTGGAGCTTCTCCATCATTTGGTATCATGAGCTTTGGTCTTCAAGAGCTAAGTTCTTGATCTTTTTCATTTTGTTTGTCTTTTCCGTGTTGTATACCACTTTTTTACATGTTTTGATTGTTTTGTCCCGGTTAATTGTTATGTTCTTGAGTTTAAATGGTTCAAATAGCATCAATCTTCTTGAACCTTCCAAAAATACATTGTTCTAGGTGTTCTTGTGTGTGCCGCAAGCTATCTTTTGTTTTGTTGAGTCTTGTTGATTTTAATCGGTTCAAAGTGTTCAATTGTGTCCTAGCTTTTGTTTTTATGATCCATAGTATATGTCAAGTCATGTATGATTTCATATTGTCATCAAATCCTTAGGTTTATGCTTGTAGAATAGGTTTGAGCAGTTTACATTTGCTGAATTTGTAAACAGAATGTGTTCACTATTTTTGTGTCATAATGTGCTTTGTGTGCCTTTTAATTTTGCAATCTTGAGTTCCTTTAATTCACTATTAGATCATTAGTGAGTTTCCTTGAATCATATCATTCCTATATGTCTTGTAGTTTGTTCTAAATTTCATTGGAATCCATAGGTTTCATCTTCCTGCACTGATTTTTGTTGATTAAGGTCACTGGACTTTGCGAAATTACTGAGAATAGAGTATTGTGAATTTGTAAGTGAAATTTTGTGTGAGGCTACTTTGGAATGTGTAAAAGATACTGTGAAAAAGGCACATTCTAATTCATTATGCAGAAAAAATGATAAATTGTAAAAGCCGAATGCTCACTGCTGGTTAACAAGTGATGATAGTGTAAAAATGCCTATGTGTTTGAATTACTGCAACCAAACCAGTGATCTTTAATTGCTCAAATTTGGAGTGACCATAGCTTGAGATCTTATTAGTGTGTGGTTAAAATTTGGAGCCTTAATTCGCTGTGGTTTAGATACAATAAATTTTTGAATCTGTGTTGCCAGAAATTCAACGATTGACAGTAGAACTGTTGCACTTGACTTAAAGAATGCACTCTATTTTCGACTTATCTGGAACGATTCAGTGTTCAGATTGAGTTGAAATTTTGCGTGGACGTTCATTATTGAGTTGTGAGTGCATGATAAAAATTTTGTGACCTAATTCCAAGAATCCGGATCGTGATAAATTTTACATATACTGCTGCCAAAAGATTACTGAAACTGTAACTGAAAATAAGTCTCTGTTCTGGATTTATTCTGAAGGCAGTACTGGTCCTAAAATTCTGAAATTTTGTGTGGATGATCCTTGTGCTGTTGTGGAATTGTGGTCAAAATTTCAAGAAGAAAGGAGAACTGTAGAGAAAGTTATAAATCACACAATAGCTGCTGTCATAACTGAAAATTCTAGTTTTTGTTTGTTGTTTTGCTATCTAGAGCTATTCTTATATCATCTTTTTTAGTGCCAAACTTCTTTCTAAAGCTTTAATTTCTTGCTTGTCAATTTTATTTGCATTCTTTGAGTTTGTCAATTGTTATAGTCCTTTTGAGTGTGCCATTCAAATTAGCTTTTCTTGCTTTATATTTGTGACCTCATGGTGAAATAGTACTTTGGTGAAGCACTTGAGTTAAATTGGCCAATACATCAAGAGTGAAGCTCCCAAGCACTATTGGAGAATGATACACAATGAGGAAGGAAGGTTATGTGCAGAAAAGCTACTTGAACAAACACACCAAAAGCAAAGAGTGATACACTAGTGAGACAAAGAAACAACACAAGAAGTGTATAGTATAGGAGATTTTTAAAATTTTCAGCAACAATCTTTCATTGTATTCATTCGAGTTGTAATTGCAAAACTCCTTATTATTAGTGAAATAGTTCAAGCGTGTAGACGGTGAAGTGTTTCTAAGGTCCTTGGTGCCAAAAAACTTCACCTTAGGATTCGGCTAGTGTAACATTACGTGTAGACGGTGGAGTGTTTCGAAGGTCCTTGGTGCCTAAGAACTTCACCATAAGACTCGGCTAGTTTAAGTTTTCCTAGCATTGGTTTTATTTCTTTAATTCCTTTTAATTTTGCAAACCGACTAGTTTTGTTTTTCTTTGAGTCACCTTCGTTTGTGACTTAGTGACCTCATTGTAAGAACAATTGGAAAGGTACATTGGGTAAGGCTCTGGCTAAGGAAAGTCTTGGTACTTAAGTTGTCCAAGTGACGCACCTCACTTTCCTGGGAGACCCCCTAGTGTGCTAGACTAGTTTGTCTTATCTTGAGAGCACTCCTTCACAAACTTTAAGATGTCTAAACGTTCTTTCCACCCTAGTAGCAATGAGTCGCAAGACAATATATCAGATTATGGCGGAAGAAATTAAGACCTTAAAGAAGAAGGATCACAAGTATAAATCCAAAGCTAGTTCATCAAAAAAATATTCTAGTAGTGAGGATGAAAGACCAGAGAGGGATAGCTTAAGAGCAAATGAACACTACCAACCTGTCCCTTATCACCACCATAAAAGAGATAGAAAATCCAAGGAGATTATAGTAGATCTTCCCCATTTCCATGGAACAAATGACATAGATACATTTTTAGATTGGGAAATGAAGGTGGAACAATTGTTTGAGTGTTATGAAGTGAGTGAAGAAAAGAAAGTTTCACTAGCTACTCTTAGTTTTCAAGGACATGCATTGCATTGGTGGACTGCCTTAGTAAGGGATAGACGTCTTCACCATGAACCAACCATAGTGTATTGGAATGATCTTAAAAGTGCACTTAGAAAAAGACATATTCCCTCTTACTATCATAGAGAACTCATGGATAAGCTCCATAGACTTAACCAAAAGAACATGAGTATTGAAGATTATAGGTAGAAAACAGAGTTGTACATGATGAGGGCGGGAATTAGGGAAGAAGAAAATATAACTATGGCTAGATTCTTGAGTGGATTAAGTCTAGAGATAAGAGATAGAGTAGAACTTCTCCCTTATAGGGATTTCCATGATTTAGTGCAAATTTGTATTAAAGTAGAACAACAAGTTTTGAGGAAAAGCACAAATCGAAGTTCTTATTCTAACTCTTACTCCAAGACCGAACATAAGAGGGAGGGAAAGTTTTTTAGAGAAAAACCAAGAGAGAATCGTCCTAAAGTCATAGTTCAAGAAAATACCAAAAGGAAAGAAGAATTCACACCCTCTGGCCGAACTAGTGATATTAAGTGTTTTAAATGCTTGGGTCGGGGTCATATACAATCCCAATGTCCATCTATGAGAACCATTTTGATGAGAGGCCAAGACCTATACAGTAGTGAAGAGGAAAAGAATGATGAAAACACTAGTGAGGGGTCGGATAATGAAAGAGGGGAGGATGCTTATGCTCATGGGGGGAACTATTGATGATGAGACGCTCCCTTAACAGCCAACCTAGCCCACAACCCGAGTCACAAAGAGAGAACATCTTCCACACAAGATGCAAAATTTCTGAAAATGTATGTTCTCTCATCATTGACAGCGGGTCGCGTTGGAATTGTTGTAGTGCTAGGATGGTTGATAAATTAAAACTTGAATTATTACCCCACCCTAAACCTTATAAATTACATTGGATAAATGATGGGGGGACATTAATGTTAAAAATCAAGTAAAGGTCAAGTTTTCCGTGGGGAATTATATTGATAATGTTTTGTGTGATGTAGTACCCATGGAAGCTTGTCATGTTTTATTGGGAAGACCATGGCAATTTGATAAACAAACTATTCATGATGGTCTTACCAACGAAATCACCTTTACTCATAACCACAAGCAGTTTGTACTTCATCCTTTGACACCAACTCAAGTGTTGGAAGATCAAGTACAAATGAAAAATAAATTATACAATGAAAGGAAAAGCAAAATTCCAAGAAATCATAATCTTAGTATTAAAGATACACATGAGGAGTGGGATCTTGGTGTTCCTTCCCACGGGGTTACTCAAAAGGAGTCTTTATTAACTAAAAATTCTTTAAAAACATGCCTCCTTAATGAGCAACCACCTTATCTCTTGTTATGCAAAGGAACACTCATGTGTACACATTCTGATAAAACTGGATCTAAGATTCTACCTCCATCTGTTGAAAAACTTTTGAAGGAATTTGATGATGTATTTCCTAGTGATGGTCCTACGGGATTGCCACCTTTTCGGGGAATAGAACATCAAATTGATTTTGTTCCAGGTGCTAGTCTGCCAAACAGACCGGCATATAGAACAAATCCTGAAGAAACTAAGGGGATAGAATCTCAAGTTCAACATTTATTAGATAAAGGTTGGGTACAAAGAAGTCTTAGCCCGTGCGCCGTACCAGTTTTGTTGGTAGCAAAAAAAGATGGGAAATGGAGAATGTGTTGTGATTGTCGTGTAGTTAACAATATCACAGTAAAATATAGGCACCCAATTCCTAGGCTTGATGATATGCTTGATGAATTGCATGGGTCCACTGTATTTTCTAAAATTGATCTCAAAAGCGGATACCACCAAATTAGAATCAAAGAAGGTGATGAATGGAAAACCGCTTTTAAGACCAAATTTGGACTATACGAGTGGTTAATGATGCCTTTCAGGCTCACTAATGCACCTAGCACTTTTATGAGGCTAATGAATCATGTACTTAGGGATTGTATAGGAAAGTTTGTAGTAGTTTATTTTGATGATGTCCTTGTATATAGCACTAGTGTAGATTCTCATATTCACCATCTTAGGGAAGTTTTAATAGTTCTTAGAAAAAATCAACTTTTTGCCAATGTAGACAAATGTACTTTTTGTGTAGATAGTGCTGTGTTCTTAGGGTTCATTGTAAATAAAAATGGGGTTCATGTGGACCCCTCAAAAATACAAGCTATACAAGATTGGCCTACCCCAAAGAATGTAGGAGATGTAAGGAGTTTTCATGGATTGGCAAGTTTTTATAGAAGGTTTGTTCCTAACTTCTCTAGTCTAGCTTCACCTCTCAATGAGTTGGTAAAGAAAGACGTTACATTTCATTGGGGCGAAAAACAAGAGAATGCCTTTCAAAAGATAAA